>ERZ779890.398-NODE-398-length-48336-cov-3.805058_pt1 | contig 48336 bp, 40 predicted proteins | sample MGYA00511553_ERZ779890 | MGnify/ENA primary metagenome ERZ779890 (study PRJEB29588, sample SAMEA2152064) | human gut metagenome | biome: human gut; feature: human-associated habitat; material: faeces | place: Denmark | collected 2008/2010 ... | reverse complement strand
CCAAACGGTATTGAACCGTTTGGGGGCGACTCCTTGAATGACTATATGGATAGGGGCCATTTCTTATGGGCGCGCCCTTGGTTGTTCGGGTCGGACGCATTTTTATTTGGTGATAGACTTCTGTCCTATATCTCCTCCTCCTGTGGTAAACGGTTGCTTTGGGTTTATTCGCGATGTCGGCGGTGTTGGTGGTGGTGTCCAAAGCGGTGGAGTTCGTCAAAACCTTGTGGGCGATGGAAGAATTTTGTGGCGTAAAGTTTGTTGGCAATTGTTACGAACAGCAAGGCAGATAGCAGTCCGCCGACCACGTCTATAGCATAGTGGGCACCGATGTAGACGGTAGAGAGACATAGTATGACCCAGAAAGGCAACATGATGACACCCCATTTTTTCTTCATGCGCAGAGTCAGGTAGAGTATAATAGTTGAGGCCCCTACATGGCTGCTGGGGAATGCGGCGATGGGTTTCTCTCCAGCTTGTACCAGATGTATGAGATAGCTGAACGGTCCAGTCACGTTGCTCATATGGTTTAGAGTGTTGTGGTCACGAAACCAAGTGTCAACAGGCGGAAACTCCCCGTGGGAGACATCTACGCCATGGCAGCTGAAATAGAACTGCGGACCGGCAGAGTTGAAGAGGAGAAACACTGTATAGTACATAAAAAAAGTACTCATCAACACAAAGGTAGTCTTGTCGAATTTGCGCGGACGCTTGACAATGGCCAGAAAAACCACGGCGGCAATCATCAGATAGTAGGAGAAATAGCCCATGTTGAAGAGCTCGTTCCAAAAAGTGCCGCTGAGCGTCTGGCTGAACACTACAGACGGTTGGCATCCGAAGATGGCTTGGTCAGCGATGGCAAGAATGTGGTCTTGGCTTGGCATCTGTGCCGCAATGTTGTAGATGTCAGGATACCAATATGCCAACAGAGCGACTTGGAAGAGAACCCTGAGATGGTAGGTGGCGTGGCATGGATATCGTTTGTAGAGCCATAAGAGGAGGCTTGTACCGATGATAACCGCCACCCTGCCGGAAATGATGCTGAATAGGGTTGCTTCTTCGATATCGGGGTAGAAGATAGCTGTCAGAACAAGAGTAATGCCAATGTAGATGGCAGCAATCTTTTCTATGCCGTTGAGTCCAGGCATAGGATGTTGTCTTTTGAAGTAATGTGTCAGATCCATAGTTGTTGTTTATACCATGAGATAGTTTCTGCAAGCCCCCGGTAAAGGTCATACTCTGGTTTGAAGCCGAGAGCTCTTTCTGTTTCAGACGGGTTGCATGTCCAGTCTCGTTGTTTTAGTATTTTGTATTTGTCGTTGTTTAATAATGTCGGGTGTTTTGTGATTTGCGAGATTCTTTCTCCAAAACGGCACAACACCTTGAGCATCCAAAGGGGCAAGGTCAGGCGTATGGTGTGGCGTGTACCCAAAGTTTGCTGTATGCTCTTGGTGACCTCTCGGTTGGTATAGGTCTGACCGTCTGAAACGAAGTAGGTGCAATGTCCCTTCCCTTCAGTAAGGGCGTTGAATGCCACTTTGCACAAGTCTTTCACGTAGATGAATGACAATCTTTGTTGCTTTCTGCCGAAGGCAAGGCAAAGATGGTGTTTCATGGCTTTTATGGCAAGCAGGAAGTCTTTTTCGCGTGGCCCGTAAACTGCGGTAGGCCTCAGAATGACGACATCGAGAGGGTCTGCCAAGTTAAGCAGGTAGTGTTCTGCAAGAAGTTTGGAACGTCCGTAGGCTGTGGCGGCAGACTCACCAGTCGGCATGCCTTCTCTCTGTGCTGCGCTCAGCGAACTGAGGTATACGAATCGACGGGGCTTGTTGTTGAGTTTTGCGAGTGTGTCTGCCAAATGCTGTGTAGTCAGGCAGTTCGCACTCATGAAGGTTTTTTCGTTTGTAGCCTTGGTGACTCCTGCGGCGTGTATGATATAGTCCCAAGTCTTTCCTCCATGGTGTTTCTGAAACGTAGAGAGTTGTCTGTACAGTTCTTCTGGACAGTCAAGGTTAAGCTCAATAGTTTGTATACGCCTGTCGTTCAGATATTCTCTTGATGAGGTGGAGCGTACTCCTGCCCATGTTTCATAGCCGAGTTTAATGGCGGTTTCCACGAGGTGGCTACCTATAAATCCGCTTGCGCCTGTTATGAGAACAGAGGTGGAGTTCATTGGTTTTTAAGGTCACTGACGAGCTGTTTCATTCCGTCAGTGGCACCTGCTTTGATGTGTGTCACATTGATTCCGTATGGCGTCTTGACGTCTTTTGGGTCTATCAAGAAAATGGGAACATCTTTTTTTGCATAGTCTATAAGTCCGGCTGCGGGGTAGACGTTGAGTGATGTTCCTATTATGACAAAGATGTCGGCTTCGCTAACTTTTTGTGCTGCAACCGAAATCATTGGTACGGCTTCTTCAAAGAACACGATATATGGTCTCAGCAGCGAACCGTCGCCAGCCTTCTCACTGGGTTTGACCTCACAGTTATTCTCGTCAAGGATTTTCCAGTAGCGTGGGTTTTCCACATCGGCAGACGAGCATACTTTCTTGAGTTCTCCATGCAGATGGATTACGTTTGTAGAACCAGCTCTTTCGTGCAGGTCGTCGATGTTTTGGGTAATAACACACACTTCGTAGTAATCTTCTAATTGTGCGAGTATCTTGTGAGCACCGCAGGGCATGGTTCGGAAGAGTTGTTTGCGACGCTCGTTGTAGAAACGGTTAACCAGTTCGGGATCGTTGAGCCACCCTGTGTGACTGGCAACTTTCATCACGGGGTACTGTTCCCACAGTCCGCCCGAATCACGAAATGTGGAGATGCCGCTCTCAGCGCTTATGCCTGCGCCTGTCAGTACTGTAAGTTTCCTCATTGTTGCATGTGCGAGTTTGTGGAGGTCAAAAATCTGTTTTGGTTAAATTTGTGCAAAGATATGAAACTTTTCGGTAAAGTGATGGTGTTTGTTTAAAAGAAAATGCGTTCCTTTGCATTATCCCTATTTGAGGGCTACTACATATTATATAACTATGGGGAAGAAAACAAATTATCAGAGCAGGAAGAACAGAAGGGAACTGGCAAATATGTTGATGGATTTTTTTCTTGCCAATCCAAATTCTGTATATAGCAAGACCGAGCTGTATAATGAGTTCAGCCTTAAGGCTCATCCGTCTCGTATGGTGATGGTAGACATTCTTGAAGACCTGGTGATGTGTGGCTATTTGTCGCTAAGCGCTTCTGGAGGTTACTGCTTGAAGGCGCGTCAGGATTTGAAGGAGGGCGTTGTGACGCGCCACGGCAAAGAATACTCTTTCCTTGCCGATGGTGATGACACTCCAATTTATCTTGATGAACGCAACAGCGCTACGGCACTCAACGGTGACAGAGTGTCGGCTACAGTAACGTTCAACAGAAAAGCCAACAGACAGGAGGCGATCGTTGGAACTGTTATAACCAGAGCCAAGGATACCTTTGTGGGCGTGCTTTCTGTAGACAAGCATTTTGCTTTTTTAGAAACGACTGATAAGTATCTACCGTATGACATATTCATTCCAAAGGCAAGCCTTGGGTCAGCCCGCAACGGTGACAAGGTGATAGTCAAGATTGTTGAATGGCCTTCAAGGAACAACCGCTCTCCTGTGGGCAAGATTGTAGATGTGCTTGGCGCCACGGGCGACAACACCACAGAGATGCACGCCATTTTGGCCGAGTTCGGCTTGCCGTATTGCTATCCAGAGAATTTGGAGAAGCTGGCTGACAAGATTCCCGCAGACATCAACCAGAGTGAGATAGACAGTCGCGAGGATTTCCGTCAGGTCCCCACTTTTACCATAGACCCGCGTGATGCCAAGGATTTTGACGATGCTCTCTCAATAAGGCATCTTGATGACGGCTTGTGGGAGGTGGGTGTTCACATTGCCGATGTGACATATTATGTTAAGGAGGGTTCACCCATTGACGAGGAGGCCTACAACCGGGCTACAAGTATCTATCTGGTTGACCGCACCATACCGATGCTGCCAGAAAAGTTGTGTAACTATATCTGTTCGCTCCGCCCCGATGAGGACAAGTTGGCATATAGCGTAATCTTCAAGATGGACGACAGCGGTGCTGTGGCTGACTGCCACATAGCACGTACAGTAATAAGAAGTAACCGTCGTTTTATGTATGAAGAAGTGCAGGCCATCTTGGAACAAAACGGTGAAGCCTCACCCGAAGATCTCACCAAGCCGGGCTTTCACCCTGTGCGTGTCAAGCCCAATGCAGACGGGTCTCCTGTGGGTGAGTTTGCCAAAGAGCTGATTTTGCTTAACCGCATTGCAAAGAAGTTGAGGGCACAGCGCACCAAAAACGGTGCAATAGAGTTTGAACGTGAGGAAGTGCGCTTTGAACTTGATGACAAGGGGCATCCTATAAGCACCTATGCCAAGGTGGCGATGGACGCCCACAAGTTGGTGGAGGAGTTTATGCTTTTGGCCAACCGCTATGTTGCTCAACGCATAGGCATGGTGCCAGCTGGTGTCAAGGCCAAGGTGTTCCCTTATCGTATTCACGATGTGCCCGACCCTGAAAAGCTCGAGAAACTGGCAGGTTACGTGGCACGTTTCGGCTACCGTCTCGATGCTTCGGGTTCAAAGAAGAGCGTGTCAAAGGACATTAACGCCATGCTTGCCAAGGCTCAGGGTTCGCGCGAGCAGGAGTTGATAGAGGACATTACATTGCGCTCAATGATGAAAGCACGCTACAGCACACATAATATCGGCCATTATGGACTGATGTTCAAATACTACACACATTTCACTTCGCCCATCAGGCGTTATCCCGACCAGATGGTTCATCGCCTTCTTACGCGTTATCTGGCAGGCGGACGCAGTGTGAACCGCCAAAAATGTGAAGAGCAGTGTGAACACTCCAGTGCCATGGAACAGTTGGCGGCAAATGCCGAGCGCGCATCTATCAAGTACAAGCAGGTGGAATTTCTTGCCGACAAGATAGGGCAGGAGTTTGCCGGCAAGGTGAGTGGTACCACAGACTTTGGTCTGTACGTGGAACTGGCCGAGTCAAAATGTGAGGGGGCCGTGCCGATGCGTACACTGCGTGATGACTATTATTACTTTGATGATCGCGCAATGTGCTTGCGAGGACGCCGCACTCATCGCTCAATTAATCTGGGCGACCCTGTGAAAGTGCGTGTTGCAAGCGCAAATCTTGAAAAGCGACAGCTTGATTTTGAATTGATAGAGATTAACGGGCGCAAGCTCAAGAAATAATAGGGAGACGTATGAAATGTAGATTGCTTCGCCACATGATGTGTGTGGCGCTTTGCTCTGTAACCATCAGTGTATGGGGAAGCGGCAAGGACTCTTTGAGGATTTTGTGGATTGGCAACAGCTATACAATGTATAACGATCTACCTGGCATGGTGAGCAAAATAGCCGCCGAACAGGGAGTGAAGCTTTCTCCTGTGCGATTTCTTAAGGGTGGAGAGCACCTGTCGGGTCATTATAGAAACCCCTTGCTAATAGGCGCATTGAAAAAAGGCGGTTGGGACTACGTGGTCATTCAGGAGTACAGTACGGGCCCCGCGCAGTCCACGCGTGAGGTCATATCCGATACGTATCACTATGCCCATTTGCTTGACAGTCTTGCAAAGGATGGGTCACCGAATGTCCGTGTAATCTTTTATATGACGTGGGGGCACAAATACACCAACGTCCATAACAGTCGGATGCGCGACCCTGCGTATCCGCTCGATGAGAACTACACCGATTTTCAGAATCATCTGCGTCTGAGTTACCTTGAGATGACTTACGAAAACAGTGCATGGTGTGCTCCCGTTGGCATGGCATGGCAGACAGTGCGGCGCGAACATCCCGAGATTGAGCTTTATGCGAAGGATAACTATCACCCCTCGTTGGCGGGTAGCTATCTGGCAGCTCATTGTTTTGTTGCAACCATCCTGCAGCGCAAGTACAAGTCTGCCACGCGTCTTGGTCTGCCCTCCTTGCGTGCCGACATCCTCCAACGGACGGCCCTGCGTACAGTGCTTGATAACAAACGCATTCTCGGACTAACCAGACCGCTCATCTATAAGCCTTCCAAGGCACAGTGACAACCAGACCGCAGCGGTGGTTGCTAAGCCCACGCGTGTGTTAGCCTATATTGAAAAGAAAACTGGCAGAACCCAACGAATTCTGGGTTCTGCCAGTTTAACATAAATCGGTCGTAAGGTCGTCTTTGTCTTATTGTCTTTTGTTTTTAAGGCGTCTTTTGCTTGTCTCTAATTCACAATAGCTCGCTATTACTCATCAAAAGCCAGCAAAAATCCACTCTTCTAAAAAACAAAATACAAGCAAGCCATAATAACCGATTTGGGTTTAGTATATTCTCTGACTATATGCGTCTACCTATAGGAAGATATATCGCAGTATGAAGAGGGTAGCCAAAATGACCATGCCTACATTGACATCTTTGGGTCTGCCGCTACACAGGTGGATGATAACCCACGAGATAACACCGAGCAGTATGCCTTCGGAGATGGAGCATGTCAGCGGAATGAATGCCAAGCAGATGAAGCACGGAATAGCGCTTGCATAGTCGTGGAAGTCAATCTTGTTGACAGAGTTCATCATCATCACACCGACCAATATCAGAGCAGGTGCTGTGGCTTGTGCAGGAATGGCGAGGAACAGTGGGGCAAAGAATAGGGCAACGATGAAGCACACTGCAGTGGAGAGCGATGTAAGACCGCTACGTCCGCCTTCGTTTACGCCAGCTGCGCTTTCAACGTAAGTTGTTACGGTAGAGGTTCCTAACATAGCGCCAACAGTTGTGCCAATGGCATCAGCGGTAAAGGCTTGTTTGAGGTGAGGAATGTTACCGTTTTTGTCAATCATGCCGGCACGGTCGCTCACACCGATAATGGTGCCGATGGTGTCAAACATATCTATAAACAAGAACGTGAACACGCAGATTGCCATCTCAAGGCTTAATATGTTGCTCCACTCAAATTTGCAGAAGATGGGTGCCAGACTTGGGGGAGCACTGATGATAGACGACGAGAGGTTGGTGATGCCCATAGGTATGCCAATGATGGTTACAAGCAAGATGCCTATCAGTAAAGCGCCTGTAACCTTGCGCACAAGCAGTACTGCGCTGATAACAATGCCTATGCAAGCCAGAAGCACAGCAGGGTCGTGAAGGTTGCCAAGGCTGATGAATGTTGCATCGTTCTTAACCACGATGCCGGCATTCTTCAAACCGATGAAGGCAATGAACAGGCCAATACCTGGAGAGATGGAATGACGGAAAATCATGGGCAGACAATCTACGATTTTTTGTCGCAAACCTGTCATTGTCAATATAAGGAAGATGATGCCCTCTATCAACACAGCGGTGAGGGCGAACTGCCATGTGTGTCCCATTGCCAAGCACACCGTGTAGGCGAAGAATGCGTTGAGTCCCATGCCTGGAGCAAGAGCAAACGGCAGCTTGGCATAGATTGCCATGATAAGTGTGGCGATAATTGCCGAAACGGCCGTAGAGGTGAATACCGCATTCTGGTCCATGCCAGCGGCGCTAAGTATCATGGGGTTGACAGCAAGGATGTATGCCATGGTGAGGAAAGAGGTAATACCTCCCATCACTTCTTTCCTCACGGTCATGGTGCTGGCATCAAAGCCAAAGAGTTTCTGTAGCATATGATGATTGTAAGAGGGGTTCTTAGAATACGTATTTAACAGCAAGCGTAGGGTTGATGTATACGTTCTTGCCTGAGCCTGACTTCTCGTTTATTACGAAGTTGTTGCTGATTTCGACTTCAGAACCGACAGAGAAGTGCTTTGTAGCGTTGTACCATATCTGAGGTTCGGTAATGATAACCAATTTTCCGTGGTTGTTGGCTTTTTCGCCACGCCATAGGTCAATGAAGCCAGAGAATGTTCCCTTGCCCTTGGCAAAGGTGAGACCCCATGTTCCGGTGAGCTGTACAGAAGCGTATGCACGGTGGTCATCTTGGCCCTTGAAATATTGTTTGTACATTGCCTGAATGCCCCATGTTTTGGAGAAGTCGGCAGAGTGTCCGTTCAATGCCGGACCTATGAGAACTGCATTTTGGAAGCGTGTGCCGCCACCATTTTTAAATGTAGTCATACCACCATCGTATTCCACATGGGCTGCGAGACCAGAGTTGCCGATATTGAACTCACGAGAGATTTCGGTGTAGGCACCTTTCATGCCATCGTGGTACATGTCGAAGTCCACAAACCAATACCATGACCCGAGCTTATCAGCTTTGAACTGCTCATAGGTGAGGGTGATGTTTTGTCGTGTGGCTTCTTCGTCTGAGTAGATGCGGCGACCGAAGTCGTAGTGCAGCTGGAAATTCTGGGCACAAAGAGTGATGCCGACAAAGAGAGTTGCGAATGTAAAAAATAATTTTTTCATTTTTGTTGTGTTAGTTTGGTGAATAAATAAAGTGTTATTATAGTCGATTTTCAGACATTTCTTTTCAGAAAAGAGATATAAATAGGATTGTTTTTAAATTATTATGTTGTCAAAGCCGCGGTCGCCAGACAGGGTTAAAACTTGTCAAAACAACGGGTTCAAATGTAAACAAAATTAAAATTGAGTGCAAGTTATGCAAAAAATATAACATGACCAAAATATTGGTGCTACTATATGGCATACGGCGTGTGATTTACGCAAATCACACGCCGTATGCCATATTTATTCGGTTGGATAGTGTCGTCAGAAAGATTTTTACCAGCAAGTCTTCCTACCCGAGGGCTTCATTTAGAATACTGCCGTGTTGCGGCCAGATAGCCGTGGTGGTGTTGAGGGTATGGCAGATGATGGCGAAGGCTTTTGCTGAAAGAAATGCAGGCTTGGTTAGAAATGAAAGATGAGACATCAAGGTCTGCACAGATTCGGTTTGGCGGCTCTGGTGGCTTAAGAGTAGTATTTTCTGTACCATTGGGCAAAAGTCCTCAATCCTGTTCTCAAGTCGGTTGAAGGCTTGAAGCCAAAGTCCTGTTCTAATGGCAAGGTGTCGGCAAAGGTTACGGGTACGTCACCGGGTTGCATGGGTACCAGTTGCCGGTGTGCCTCAAAGTTGTAGTTGGCAGGCAACACCTTAGCTCTGACCAGCTCTTCTTGCAGTATTGTTACGAAGTCAAGGAGGTTCTGGGGGTGGCTGTTGCCTATGTTATACAGTTTGTATGGTGGCATTGGCAGGCCGTCGTCACCCACAGACTTCTCGGGAGCATGTCTTATCACTCTTGTCATGCCCTCTACAATGTCGTCAATATACGTAAAGTCGCGTTGGCAATTACCGTAATTGAAGATTTTGATTGTTTCTCCGTTGCGCAGTTTGTTGGTGAAACTGAAATATGCCATGTCGGGGCGTCCTGCGGGGCCGTAGACAGTGAAGAAGCGAAGTCCTGTAGAGGGAATGTTGTACAGTTTTGAGTAGGCGTGAGCCATCAATTCATCGCTTTTCTTTGTGGCGGCGTAGAGTGACACTGGGTTGTCAACCTTGTCATCAGTGGAGTAGGGTATTCTCCTGTTTGCCCCGTACACCGATGAGCTGCTGGCATAGACCAGATGGCTGACATTGTGGTGACGGCAGGCCTCCAAGATGTTGTAAAAACCAATGATATTGCTCTCAATATAGGCATCGGGATTGGTGATAGAATACCTCACACCAGCCTGAGCGGCAAGGTTTACGACAACATTTATAGAGTGGTCGCAAAACAGCCGGTCAACGATAGCCTTGTTGGCAATGGTGTCGTGGATGAATGTCCAGTTGCGTCCGAGTTCTTCAATTTCCCGTAGGCGTTCGTGCTTAAGGCAAACATCGTAGTAGTCGTTGAGTGAGTCGATGCCTATGATGTGTATGTTAGGGTAAATACCAAATAGGTGCTTGACGAGGTTGCCGCCTATGAATCCGGCCGCACCAGTCACAAGAACAGTGTTGCCGTTAAGGTCAATATTGTCTGTCAGCATGTAGTGTGGTGTATTGGTCTCCTTTTATTCTGGTTTGATGCTGATGGCGAACCCTCCGCTACGAGCCATGTGTATGTTGATTTTTGACTTGTTAGTAACCGTAACCGTGCGTATGTTGTATGCTTCAGGGTTGGTCTCATAGTCTGCATCGGGTGCATCTTCATAGATGGTGGCTATGTATTTGTGGTTTTTCTTAAGGAAGTCGAATGTCACTTGTGTGGTACGTGCATCGTCACCAGTGACGCCACCTACAAACCATAGGCCAGTATCTTTAGCTTGGCGTGCCACGGTGATGTATCGTCCTGGTTCAGCCTCAAGATAGCGACTGTCTTGCCAGTCGAGTGCCACGTCCTTGATAAACTGGAAGGCATCCATGTGTTTCATATAGCTTTCGGGCAGGTCGGCGGCCATCTGAAGTGGCGAAGGCATTGTGAGATAGAGAGCCAACTGCTTGCATAGCGTGCTGCGCAGGTAACGGTTGGGGTGGTTGCCTTTGATAAACGACAGTTTGATATCAAAAATGCCTGGGGTATAGTCCATCGGGCCTCCCAACAGGCGTGTAAAAGGCAGAATGGTGGCATGGAACGGCAGATTGCCACTGCTTTGATCATATTCGCCTCCGCGTGCCGATTCGTTGGCAACGAGGTTAGGCCATGTGCGGCACAGACCAGTTGGGCGCACGGCTTCGTGAGCGTCAACGCAGATGTGGTAGTCGGCGGCTTTCTTGATGCAGTAGAGGTAGTGGTTGTTCATCCATTGACCGTAGTGGTGTTCGCCGCGTGGAATGATAGGTCCTACATAACCCGACTTAACAGAGGTGTAGTAGTGGTCGTTCATGAACTTATATGCTCGGTCGAGGTGGCGCTCGTAATTGCGTGCCGACGAAGATGTCTCGTGGTGCATCATGAGGCGTATACCTTTGCTTAGGGCATAGTCTTGAAGAGAGTCAACATTAAAGTCGGGGTAGGGGGTGAGGAAGTCAAAAACATAATCCTTTGACTTGCGGAACCAGTCTTCCCAACCTATGTTCCAGCCCTCCACCAGAAGTTGGTCGAAACCATTAGCAGAAGCAAAGTCGATGTATTTCTTTACGTTGGCGTTGTTGGCGCTGTGAAATCCGTGAGGTTTGAGTTTGCGGTAGTCCACTTCGCCAAGCTTAATGGCTGGCAGGTCTGAAGTGTATGACCATGAACCATAGCCTGTAATCATTTCCCACCATACACCCATGAATTTAACTGGCTTGATCCATGAGGGGTCCTTTATGGCACACGGCTCGTTGAGGTTGAGGGTCATCTTTGAGTTGAGGATGTCGCGTGCATCGTCACTAACAATGACGGTACGCCACGGACTTTTGCACGGAGCTTGCAGATAGCCCTTGTCGCCCAAGGCGTCGGGGGTGAGATGAGACTCAAAGGTCAGTGTGGTGTCGTTGAGAAGCAGGTGCATACACGAGTAGTCAATCAGTGCTGCTTCGTGCAGGTTGATATACAGCCCATCGGCAGTCTTCATCTGCAATGATGTCTGCACCACGTTGCCAGGAGCCTTGTCGTTGATAGGTTGCCACCTCATGGCTTCTGGCATTTTCTTGCGTATCTCAGAAAGCTTGCTCTCGGTGTAGTTGTATTCTTGGGTGTCATAGTCACCGGGAATCCAGAATGCGGTGTGATCTCCCGCCATGGCGAATTGGGTGTGTTCTTCCTTGACAACGAAGTAGCTCAGGTTGCGGCAGAGTGGAAATTCATAGCGAAAGCCAAGTCCGTCATCAAAGACGCGAAACCTTACAATCATGTCGCGTTCGGGTTTGGCTTGATGGAATGTAACGGCAAGCTCGTTGTAGTGGTTGCGTATATCTTTAAGTTCTCCCCAAACCGGATGCCATACTTCATCGAACGATGTTGTGTCTGTTTTAGTAATATTAAATCCATTGAGCAACGAAGTGCCGGTTTTCAGTTCAAGTCCCAACTTAGAGAGTTTGACAACAGGTTTGTCCTTGTAGTCCAATTTGTAGGTTGGCTCACCAGAGGGGGTTAGCCCTACGTTCAGTGTAACTTGCCCGTTTGGTGAGCAGATGCTCTTGATTAGTTGTGCTTTGGCTGTGACAGAAACCAGTGCTGTCAATGCAATTGTTAGGAAGATCTTTTTCATTTCGTGTGTGGTTGGATTCTTAAGTGGAAAAATTTTCTGCAAAAATACTAAAAACAAATCGTGCCCAAGGTCTAAAGGCGTGATTTTAACTTAAAAAGCACTACTTTTGTATTACTAACAGGAAAACGAGTTGAAATGAAGCAAATTGTATTCAACACACAGGGAACATGCAGTCAGCAGATAATACTGACGGGTGACAAAGGCAGAATAACCGACGTAAGATTTATCGGTGGTTGCAACGGTAACCTTCAAGGAATATCGTTGCTTGTCAGGGGTATGAAGTATGAAGATGTTATTGCCAAATTGCGCGGGATACGCTGTGGAACCAAGCGGACATCGTGCCCCGACCAGTTGGCCGAGGCGGTTAGGGTTCTCATGACACAAGAGGGCGCATGACAAACGAGGAGTTTGTGTCGCAACACCTTGCAGACAATGTGCAAGAGTTGGCGCTCAGAAAGATGCCAGACGGCATTGACTCTGCGTGGTGTATGCAGCAAATAGAGGGATGGCAGACAGCCAAGTGCAAGCTGCCATCGTGGGCGGGTGTTGAGGGTCTTTGGTTTCCACCGCGACTGTCGATGGAGCAGTGTTCAAGTGAACAGACCGCTCTCTACAAGCAGAGACTGGCGGCTCGGTTGTTACCTGCAGAGTCCGAACGAGCTAAAATGGCTGATTTTACTGGTGGTTATGGGGTGGACTTCTGTTTTATGGCCCCTTTATTCAGGCATAGTGTGTATGTAGAGAGACAGGAAAGTCTTTGTGACGTAGCCCGTCACAATTTCCCTCTGTTGGGCTTGCATAATCTGGAGGTGGTTAATGCCAGTATTGATATTGACGGTGCGTTGTCAGGTGTGGCGCATGGTTGTTCGCTGGCATATCTTGACCCTGGCCGCAGAGACGGTGCAGGTCGCAAAACCGTGGCTATAGAGGATTGCACGCCCGACCTCACACGTTTGATGCCCTGGCTGCTTGACAAAGCCAGCTTTGTTATGCTGAAGTTGTCGCCGATGCTTGACATATGTCAGGCAATGAGAGTGTTGCCTGGGGTGAGGGAAGTTCACGTGGTCAGCGTGAGAGGTGAATGCAAGGAGTTGTTGCTGGTGTGTTCACAACGAGAGATGGAGTGTCGCTATTTATGTGTTAATCTGGAATCGGGCAACAGGGAAGTTGCCGTCGGGGTGGCAAGGCTGCACGAGCCTCCTATTGTTGGTTCGCTGGCAGAGGCAGAATATCTCTACGAGCCTAATCCTTCGGTGTTGAAAGCTGGTGTGCAGGATGCCGTTGCCAATGATTGCGGTTTGTGGAAACTTCATGTGCGGAGCAATCTTTATGTTGGCAATAGCAAGATTGATGGTTTTCCTGGCCGATGTTTTCGCATAAATGCTTACAGTGACTTTGGCAAGCGCAATCTCAAGGCTTTGCTTGGCGATATAGAACAAGCCAACCTCACTGTGCGCAATTTCCCATCAACGGTAGCGGAACTTCGCAGACGGTTGAAGCTGAAAGAGGGAGGCCAAGTCTATCTGTTTGCCACAACGGTGGCAGACGGTTCGCACGTTATGATAAGATGTGAAAAAAGGCCGGACTGTTAGAAGAAGTAGCCGAGATGCGCTTGAAAGGAATTGCTTTTAACCGACTCCCGCGAGGTGTTGGTTTTGGCAAATTTGGAAAGGGCGATGTTATAGCCCACGCCAATCTCGACATGTTTGAGAACCTTGAGGCCCACGCCTATGTTCCATGAGAGGATGGAGTTCTTGATTCTGTATTCTTCGTGGTTCCAGAAGCTGCGGAAACTTTTCGACCCGACATTAAAGCCGAATTGTGGTCCAGTTGCGAGATAGCCTGCCAAGATAGAAGGGGCACCGAACTGGTATCTGATGTTGATGGGAAATTCCAGACTTTTCAGTGTGCGTGTGTTCTCTAGGCCGTTAATGTCGTCTGCCCCGTTAATGCTGCGTTGGGAATATTGGGCAGAAGCATCAATGCCAAAGCCTATGATTGGCACGGTGAACTCCAGTTTAGGGCCGACAAACCAACCGCATTTGTTGTCTGAGCTGAAGTTGCGGCCAACGGGCTCGTGGAAGTTGGCTTTGCTAAGATTCATTCCTGCTACAATGCCAAAGTCGATTTGGGCAGTGCTTTGTTCTGTGCCAAGAAGCATGGAGAGGCTCAAGGCGATGGCGAAGATTGTTTTTTTCATATTCGGGATTAGAGTTGTCGTGTGTATGTGTTGTGAAGCGGCCGATGGCGAAAGGCTTCTGCATTAATACTAACGGCCGAGACACGTAACTTTGTTACCTTTTTGTAATGCAAAAGTATGAAAAATATATTGAATGCCAAATTTTAATGATATTTTATTGTCTTTATGTGGCAAGTTTCGTTTAATTGGCTTATTTTCGCAGTATAATTATAAAAGAGGTATAGCGTTGCAGGAGTTATCGACCACACAAGTTCAGAAGCAGACAGAGGAGCAGAGACAAGTGCTGAAGCCTCTGACCCAGACGGAGATACGTCTGCTGAGATTGTCGCAGCAGGAGTTTGAGCAGGATGTGCGCAACCAACTTGATGCCAATCCTGCTTTGGAGGAATATGAGGACGACGGTGACGATGATGCCCTTTCTGACTTGCCTGCCGTTAACGGCGAAAGTGAAGACCGTGAATATACCAAGGAGGACTATGACAACGACAGCATAAACGACTATGCTCCCGATGATGTTCCCAGCTATTATGACCCCGATAATACACGCGAAAAGGCGGCTGTCGAGGGAGTGTCATTCTACGACCTGCTTAGAGAGCAGGCGGCTGGTGCCGACCTCACTGAAAAGGAAGCGCAGATTATGGATTATCTGATAGGTTCGCTTGATGATGACGGATTTTTGCGTTATTCCATGCGTAAGCTCTGTGATGAGATGGAGATTAATGAGGACATGGAGGTCAGTCTTGACGAAGTGAAGAGGGTGCTTCGTATCCTTCAGTCGTTTGAGCCGGCTGGCATTGGTGCACGCAATCTTCAGGAAAGCCTTGTCATGCAGTTGAAAAACCTTGAGACGACCTCTCTCTTGAAAGCAAAGGCCATTGACATCCTCACACGGGGTTTTGATGACTATAAGAACAAGCGTTTTGAAAAGCTGTGCAGCCGTTTTAAGCTAACTCGTCAAGAGCTTGACGAAGTCTACGAACTTGTACGCCACCTCAATCCGCGTCCGGCGGGGTCGTTGTTGTCGGTGACAGACAACTCGGCAATGCAGATTACGCCCGACTTTATTATCAGGGAAAAAGATGATGGATTTGTTGTTTCGTTGAGCAGAGGTCATCTGCCCAAAATAAAGATGAGTTCGTCATATTGTGACTATGCCTTGTCGGGCAGGCCGTCGGGCGAGCAGATGGCTGTTAGACGTCAGGTGAACGAGGCCAAACTGTATCTCACAGCGGTCAAATTGCGTCAGAACACCCTGCTTGAAACCATGAAGGCTATTGTCAAGATGCAGCCAGAGTATTTCCACACGGGCGAACGTTCAGCGCTGGTCCCAATGACGCAGAGCGACATCGCCGGAATTGTGGGCCGTGACCCCAGCACTATATCGGGAGTTGTATCAAACAAATATGCCGACACGCCCTTTGGCACCATACATCTGGGAGGACTGTTTACGCAGACATTCATGAATCGGCAGGGCGATGAGGTCTCGCGCGAGAATGTGATGAAGAAGATGCGCCAGCTGATAGAGGCGGAAGACAAGGCCAACCCGATTTCGGACGAAGAACTTGCAGACAAACTCAATGTGGCACGGCGCACCGTGGCAAAGTATCGTAAGATAATGAAGATTCCCGTAGCACGCTTGCGCCGATGAAAGACAAGAATCTGATACTCGTGGCAAAGATGTTTACGGTGCTTTTTGCTCCGCATTATTTCCCTTTGCTGTGTTTGCTCGTGTTGATGGGGTTCAGCTATATGCGCTCATTTCCATTGAACTATAAGATTTTTGTTTTGGCAGTGGTATATGTTTTCACTGTTGTCGCTCCTATGTTGCTGATATCACTCTATCACCGCATGATGAAACACACCATAAAGCAGAGGTTGAGGCGTGAGTTGCGCATGGTGCCATATTGTCTCAGCCTTATCTGCTACTTTGCGTGCTATCATGTGATGTCGTTCTTTGTTGTCCCCCATTTTGTAGTCAGCGTGGTGATAGCCGCCATCTGTGTGCAGTTGGTGTGTTTGTTGTGCAACAACTGGCACAAGGTGAGTACCCATTCTGCCGCCGCAGGCGCAATGAACGGTGCTTTGATGGCGTTTTCGATTATATTCAATTTCAACCCCACTTGGTGGCTTTGTCTCACCATCATTATTGCAGGTGCGGTAGGGTCAAGCCGTCTGATATTGCGCCGTCACTCGTTGGCAGAAGTCCAGTCGGGCATGGTGCTCGGTTTTGTGGTTGGTTTTGGGGCCATATTGTTTTTGTAAAGGAACCTTGTATTAAATAAAAATGAAACCAACAGTAAGTATTATCATGGGCAGCACTTCAGACCTACCAGTCATGGAGAAGGCTGCTGTTTTTTTTGAAGAGATGGGTGTATATTTTGAGATGAACGCACTCTCGGCCCATCGCACCCCCTCGGAGGTAGAGGCTTTTGCCAAAGGAGCAAAGGAGCGAGGCATCAAGGTCATTCTGGCAGGTGCAGGCATGGCGGCCGCCTTGCCGGGTGTCATTGCTGCCAGCACCACAGTTCCAGTTATCGGCATCCCTATCAAGGGAATGCTTGACGGACTTGACGCCATGTTGTCTATTATTCAGATGCCGCCCGGCATTCCTGTTGCGACGGTGGGTGTCAACGGCGCTCTTAACGCCGCTATTCTTGCTGTTGAGATGCTCGCCTTGAGTGATAACTTGCTGGCAGAGCGCTTGGCGCACTACAAGGAGGAACTCAAGCAGAAGATAGTGAAAGCCAACAAAGAGCTTGGCGAAGTGAAATACCGTTTCAAGACAAACTGAACGTGTTTGCGTCCTCTCTTGTGTGGAGACCGTTAGAGTTCTGACATTGTTGCAAACCAAAGCCGAATTTTATATGTATTTCAATTATCAGCGCAGGCAGACCAATGAAGTCTGTGTGGGCGCAAGACCATTAGGTGCAGGCAACGCCATTCGCCTGCAAAGCATGACAACCACTCCTACCGCAGATGTCGAGGCTTCTGTGGCTCAATGTTTGCGCATCGTCAGGGCTGGGGCGGATTACGTTAGGCTTACGACCCAAGGTATGCGTGAGGTCGTGGCGTTGCAGCGCATTAGGGAAACTTTACGTGGGCAGTCTGTTCTGACACCTTTGGTGGCCGATGTCCATTTCAACCCTCAAGTGGCAGATGCTGCTGCACGAGTTGTGGAGAAGGTACGCATCAACCCCGGTAACTATGTTGACGCCGCCCGACGATTCAAGCACTTGGAGTACACCGACGAGGAATATGCCATCGAACTGGCAAAGATACGTGAACGCTTTGGTAACTTTCTGGAAATCTGCAAGGCCCATGGCACCGCAGTACGCATCGGCGTAAACCACGGCTCTCTCAGCGACCGCATCATGAGCCGTTACGGCGACACACCACAGGGCATTGTAGAGAGTTGCATGGAGTTCCTTCGCGTATGTCGTGACGTGGATTTCAATAATGTAGTGCTGAGCATCAAGGCCAGCAATCCTTCCGTGATGTTGCGCTCCGTGCGTCTGCTCGTCAACCAGATGGACAAGGAAGACATGCACTATCCCTTGCATCTTGGCGTTACCGAAGCGGGCGAGGGAACCGACGGGCGTATTATGAGTGCTGCTGGCATAGGGGCGCTGCTTGCCGACGGGCTGGGCGACACAATCAGGGTATCGTTAAGCGAGGAGCCTGAATGTGAGATACCGGTAGCCCGCAAGCTTGTTGACTATATATCCAAACGACGAAAACACAATTTTATTCGGGCAGAACAAGCCCCAGAATTTGACTACCTCAACCCACTGCGCCGCCAGACAAATGCCGTGGGCAACATTGGCGGCACTAATGTTCCTGTCGTCATCAGTGAACGTACAGTGGGCAACGGCCCGCATAAGCCCGACTATACCTTTGCAGAACTTTGCGCTACCTACAAGGTCATGAAAGTTGAGTACGAACAGCTTACACCCGACATGGTGGAGCACCTGCGCAGAAATCCTGATGTCATAGTAGTAGGCGAGACCCGCCATCTTAACCCCGTGGGCCACTTGCGGGCACTTGCCCATGCTATGATGAGCCATGGCTTGAAGAATCCCCTGATAATCCATCTGGAGTATGACCATAACCCAAACACAATCGAAGACCACAGAATAGAGGCTTCGGCAGACGCCGCCCCCTTGCTCTTTGACGGACTGTGTGACGGACTGTGGCTCAGCGACTTCGCTGTTCCGGAAGCCATGGTGCTGGAGACGGCGTTCGCCATTCTTCAGGCAGTGGGACAAAGGGTTACTTCCGTGCAATACATTTCGTGTCCTGGGTGTGGGCGCACTCTCTATGACCTCAAGTCAACGGTAGCGCGCATTAAGGCAGCCACTTCGCATCTCCCGCCAATGAAGATAGCTGTAATGGGCTGTATTGTTAATGGCCCCGGAGAGATGGCCGATGCCGACTATGGCTATGTTGGAGCAGCCCGTGGCAAAGTGTCGCTTTACCACGGCAAGACATGTGTGGAGATGAATATCCCAGAAGACGAGGCCGTGGAGAAACTGCTCCAGTTGATAGAGCGCAACCGATAGAAATAGACGTCTATGCAGTTGAGGCAGCATCAATGAGGCTGTATCAAACGTGAACTGCACCCCAAAAGTTTTTGTGTGACTTTTGGGGTGCAGTTCACGTTTCCCCACAGCTACATAATTTGTACATCTAATAACAAGCGTACACGGCAACACACAAGAACAATCTCATAATGTCGTGACCCAAACAATTGTCATTCTGCTAACTAGTGGACTATTGTCCACTAACCTAGCTGACAATAGTCCACTAACTTAGCTGACACGAGTCCACTAGTTAGCAGAACACGGCAACGTTGCCATATTAACTACTCTGTGCCTTTGTCCCAAGGGTTTTCCTGCTGCCCCTCCGTTTTCCATCAAATGCGACACCGCTTTTTGGTGAATAGCCAAATTACACCACAAGGGGGGTAAATTGTAACTGAAGGGGAAAAACATGTTATTTGGATAATGTCTTAATGATATTAAACCCAAATCGGTCTTTAGGTCGTAAATGAATCTTGTTATTACTTCTTATTGACTCTTGTTGTCTTTTTTTATAAGGCAACTGACGCTTGCTTTTAGCTCAAAATAGCCCGCTATTATTCGCTAAAACGACAATCAACATCTGCTCTCCTAAAAATCAAAATACAATAAGTCCTAACGCCCGATTTGGGCAGAAAGGGCTTTTCATAGAACAGGATATAACCTATTGGAATCGAAGCGGAAGAGCTATGCTATAGAGTGGGCTAAGTAATACTTGGGACTAAAACGGTAAGTTCTGCCCATATTCTACAAAAGGTTCATTAAGAACTTGAATTCCGTTATCTTCAAACAGTTGTGCTTGCTTTTGAAGTTTATCCAAATATGATGTTCGTTTTGACACATCGTTAATCTCCTCACGACGAGTCAAGCTCAGTTCTAGGAACTCCTCATTTTGGTCTATGCCAAGGAATCGGCGTCCCAATAGATTTGCAGCAATACCAGTCGTACTACTACCTGTGAATGGATCTAAAATCCATGCGCCAGAAAAGAGTTGATGCCTGAATGATACGAGAAAGAACACACAATGGTTTTTGTGTAGGATGTTTCCCACACGACTTTTCCCATGATGCGATTCCTGGCAGTCTCCAGACATCACGTATTTGAGTGCCACCATTTATTATCTTCATTAATTCATAATTGAAAAAATGGGGAACTTTAGGCTCTATACGAGCCCAAAGAATATACTCAGCAGGGCAGCTGAATATTTACACTGAAAATCAATTAGTTATATATTTTCTGAATAGCCCAATTTAAGAGACTTGAGCCAAGTCGTATACTCGTTAAGTTGTTTTTCGTCAAGTAGTTCTATCAAGAAAGATAACTGTTTGTCTGCATTTTTACATGGTGCGAGTTCTTTGCCAATAAACATATCTGCATCAAAGCTATGTTCCTCTATCCAAGGATTCTCTTTTAATAGATTGTTCCTTGCATCGTCCATATCATCTCCAAAAGCTCTACCTATTACCTGGCAATTTTCAATATCATCACCATTAGCGTCTTGTGTGAACCCTTCTGTTGTATAAAAAATAAAATCTGTCATACTAAAATCCAATAAATTCCTCTGTCATTCTTTCAATCCCATCCATTGACAATTAGAGAATGAGAATCGATATTTTTCAGAGAACTTATCCACTATCTCTTCAAAATCGTCACATCGTGCTTCATATTCTTTTTCTTCTTTTGAGAGTTTGATTTTCAAAACCCTCCCTGTCCAAAAGGCAAAAATGACAATATAATTTGGTATATCTTTCATGTCTATATTTTTTGTAAACTCCACGTTCTTTGAATTCAATAATGCCTTTATCTCGCAAGAATTGAAGTTGCTGCCTAATCTTATCTTGAATATGATTGTTGTTCGGATGCTTCATTTTCAATTCTTCACAAAAAGCATACATCTGATTGAGCGTAAAAGTCCCCTCCAATCGTTCAACTAAATGCAAAGTGTCCATTAGCCACCCTCTACTTTCTACGGAACGCGTCTGTAGATTATAGATTTTATTATACTGTGAAACCACATTTTCGATTGGTACAACTTGTCTGTTAAGAATTATGGGAATTTTTGCCGTAGCAGGTATTTCTCGCATTAAAATATTGCATCCTTCCCATCCAGCTCTGCGTGCATCATCTGATAATGCCTTTCGCTTCTCAATCACATTAGGAGTAAAGAAGCACTTTGGAACAATAACAAGATTGTTGACCTCGTATCTGTCATAATGCATAAAGAAAAAACTGGGATTATCCAAAGAAGTGATGCGGTCAATCATCGTTTTGTAAACACCATCAGCTACAGTAGACAGAAAGCTATCACTTTCTGTTCTTTTGCTTTTAAGTTCATATTGCGATTTGCAACTATCACAAACATAATCCTTTACTGGTGCATTAGGTTCTGCATGTCGAATAGTCACTTTACCACAAATAGGACAATACATATTATGTGCGAGCCAATCTTCCGTGAGTACACGGGCTATTTGGCTTGCACTTTTGTAACCTTCTGCCAAAGATGTATTGAATCGTAAGTTCATATTCTTTCAAAAGTTTTCTGTCTCCTGTATCTTCAAGGGTTCTCATTTGATGGATAGCAATCTGATTGAGTTTGATGAGCCGTTTGAATTGCGCCACTCCGTCATTGATGAATACAGCATTGAGATTCTCCATATTTGAGAGGCATATAAGTTCGTTGATACTAGCATAATCACGAATGTTGCCCTTTTGTCAGGATTCTGCTTACGCCATTGCTTCGCTATCATTCCAAACATTGCGATGTTGAGAACATCCGCTTCATTGGCATACCTTATGGCAGCTTGCTCACGTGTTACCTCTGCTGGAATGAGATTAGCTTTGATTGCATCAGTATGGATGTGATAGTTTATCTTGGACAACTCTCGCCTGGGCAGACCATGCCAACTGTTTCTACTCATTTGCCTTGAGATTTTAGTGTTTTTTATTACAAAAATCGCGCAAACGTATCTGTTCGGCATCATCAAAACCTTCTTTAGCGTAAGATGTAAATGCAGAAGTATCTGTCAGAGGACGGTATGGAGGGTCAAAATAAAACAAAACATTATCATGGGCATATTTACTAGTTTGTGCAAAATCACCACAAAGAATTTCAACTCGCTGAAGGACGGCAGAATCTGCTCTTAATGTCTCCTTATCACAAATTTTAGGATTTGCATATCTTCCATGTGGAACATTGAACTTGCCTTTAGAGTTTACACGATACAACCCATTGAAACAAGTACGATTCAAAAAAATAAAGAGTGCAGCGATTTCAACCTCTGATGTGTCTCTTTCGTTAAAACGCTCACGTTGAGCAAGAAAATACTTTTTTCTATCAACTTCATTAAGTGGAAGATATTCATTTTGAAGTCGGCTCAATTCGAGAATTAAATTTTCGACATCATATTTTATTACTCGATATGTACAGATCAATTCTGCATTGATGTCATTTATAACAGCTCTTGTGATGTTTGGGTATTCTTGTAAAATCCAAAACAATACAGCTCCTCCCCCAACAAATGGTTCGACATACGTCATCTCATTCCTACGTGACAAATCGCGAGGTAGAGTTTTTTTTATATCATCAAGAAGTTGAGTTTTCCCTCCAACCCACTTGACAAATGGTCTTGCTGGATATGTGTTTAATCTTTTCATTTAATTCCAAGTATTATTGCTAAGGAAATTCTCGCAGATTTGTGCAAATATAGTGATAACGCTTCACTTCCCCAACAAAATTAGGAAAGAAAATAAGATACTCTTAAGCATTTACGTCCGATTATCTTCTATAAGTTTTCCTCGTGCAAGTATTTACGTTCTTAAACCAAATCGGTAATTAGGATTTGGGTTTAATTCTTCAAAATATAGCCAGATTCGGCGGTTTGTGTGGGCGGTAAAAGACCGAAAAAAGCGGTATAGGAATGTTATAATACAATTCCTATACCGCTTATGTTTCTACGCTTTAAGCAGTTTGTTTGGTTGTGTGAGCGATTAATATTCGTCCTCATCAAAGAAGAAGTCTTCTTTGGTGGGATAGTCAGGCCAGATGTCTTCTATTGTTTCGTATGCTTCGCCTTCGTCTTCAAGCTCTTGAAGGTTTTCAACGACCTCCATTGGAGCTCCCGAACGCATGGCATAGTCGATAAGTTCTTCTTTGGTTGCCGGCCATGGTGCATCTTCAAGTTTTGATGCAAGTTCAAGTGTCCAATACATAGTTTGAAAAATATTTCTATTATCGGGGTGCAAAAGTAACAGATTATATTCTTATATACGAATATTTTCTTTGAAAAAATTAGACTAAAATGTTAAAAGACGTAAAGACTAATTTTTTAGAATTTCGTCAACGCCTGTATGCTTGTTGACTTTGCGTGCCAACACAAAGAAATAGTCTGACAGGCGGTTGATATATTGCAGCACGATGTCTTCTACGGGGAACTCTTCTGCCAGAGCATAGATGCGGCGTTCGGCTCTGCGACATACCGTGCGGCATATGTGCGCCTGGGCTGCTGTTGGGCATCCACCAGGCAGCACGAAAGCCCGAAGTTGGGGCAGTCCGTCTTGGATGGTGTCAATCTCTTGTTCCATCTCTCTGACTGCATCTGTGGCAAGTGGCTGTGGCCGCCACGAGGATTCTGGTTCGGTTGCCAAGATTGCCGAAAGATTGAACAGGGTCTGTTGTATTGAACAGACGAAGTTGCGGTCGTGCTGGTCAGTAAGCATGGCACACAACATGCCGATGTGACTTGACAACTCATCTACTGTGCCATAGGCCTCAAGGCGTACGTGGGTTTTGGCCACTCGTTTGCCGCCTGCCAATGATGTCTGACCTTTATCGCCGGAGTGGGTGTAGATCTTGCTCATGTTTATATTTATAGGGTATGTTAGAAGTTTATGACATAGTGTTGTTTGTAGCGGTCGGGAGCGATAATGACTATTCCGTAGTTGTAAAGGTCAAATGTCAGCGTCGCCCGCGGACTTGTCAGGGTCTGCCGCCAGAGGTTTTTGTTGTCGTTTGGTTTACGTATGTTAAGTGCCACAATCATTGAACCGACAGACAGAAGGCTGGGGTCTGGGGGTATACAGGGCTTTTGTGATACGATAAGTATAGGGGCGGAGCTTTGAGAATTTTGTGTCGGGACGGTGTCGTCTGTGGTGGTGACGGCTGCCTTTGCGCATCCCCGTTTAAGAAATGGTGCGTAGGTGTTGTGTAAGTCTTTATCAAGACGGATGATGCAGGGCTGCACGTAGTTGGCAAGTCTGAACAACAGTTTGGCCAATTTGCGCTGGCGCAGGGGTAGAGCTTTCAGTTCTCTGTGTAGGTCGGTGTAGGCATAGTATGCAGACCTGTTGTCTATCACTTGCCAAATAAAGTCATATACAAAGGGTGATTGCACACCGTTGCCTCTCAGGTGTGTGAATCGCCGTAGCCATACGAATGCTCTTTTCAGTCTGTATATCATAGGGTTGCTTTTGGGGGGTTGCTGGTGTTTCGATCAGTTTGTAATAGTAATCTTGCTTTTACCTCCGGGCTCGGGTTCAAGGTGTATCTTTGGTGAGATTCGGCTCTGTATCTGCTCTGTGTGACTAATGACTCCCACTTTACGTCGTTGTGTGTGCTGCAGGTTGCTCAGGGCATCGATGACCATGTTGAGATTGTTGGTATCAAGGTTGCCGAATCCTTCGTCAATGAACAGGCTGCCGATGTCAAGGTTGTGGCTCGACAGCGATGACAGTCCCAGGGCAAGACTCAGACTGATGATGAACGACTCGCCACCCGATAACGAATTGACAGGCCTTATTTGGTCAAGCATGTAGCGGTCAATGACGAACAGTTGCAGTGTGCCGGGCTTGTTGCGTAGTGTGTAGCGGGGTGTAAGGTCGGCGAGTTGTTGGTTTGCATACCCTACCAGTGACTCGAAGGTGTAGCATTGTGCGATTTCCCTGAAGGTCTTGCCGTCAGCGCTGCCCAATACACTGCACAGTTTTTCCCATGCATTGTAGTTGTTTTTGGCTTTTTCGAGGGTGGGCATGAACTTGTCAGTCATGCGCATGCTTTCGTCGTGGGTTTTAATCAAGAATTCATCTTGGTGTAGTGCTTCGTCGTTTTTCTTGATGTCATCGGCAATTTTCTCTTTTTTTGCTAAGAGGGTGGGTTTGTTGTCTTCGGGGTCGTTGTCGGAGGGGCGCCATGGCGACATTTCGAGGTCGGTAACGGTGCGTGTAGCTGCATCCACTTCAAAGCAGACGGCATCGTGTTTTGTCTTAAGGCTGTCTATTTCGGCGCGCATGTTGGCCCAGTCTTGTGGGTTTGTGAAGTATTTGTCAAGTTCAAAGTATTGCAGTGTGGAATGTTCGCCAGAGTTGAAGCGTGAGATGTCTATGTCGAGTCTGGTGCGCAGTTCCTGATATTCTTTTTCGCAGGAAGAGAATTGCTTGTTAAGGCTGTATATTTCAGCTGTCAGGGTGACATGGTGTTCCTTGGCCTTGTTGAAGTCGTGTTGTGCGGTGTCTACTCCAGCCCAGGCTTCCTCAACGGTTTTTTCAAGGCGTGTGGCTTCTTGATCTACGGTGCAGTCGCCAAAGAGGGTGCGCAACTCCTCTTTGTTTTGGTTCACGTCTTGCTGCAGAGTGCTGATCTTGTTTATCAGCGTCTGGCGCACGTTTTGCAGGTCTTCAAGGCTGTTGTTTATAGCGTTGAGTTCCTGTTGCAGTTGAAACAGTGTTTGTTTTTCCTTTTGCAGGGTTTCGGTGGTGTTGTCCCATTTAGTCTTGATGGCTTGTAGCTCGTGGTCGAAAGCTTCATAGGAGTTTAGCCATCGGTCTTTCCAGCCGTTGATGGTTATGAGGGGTTCGATGTGTGCGGTTTCTTCTGTCAGCAGATGCCTGTCGCTTTCGATGGTTTGCTGCAGTGTCAGTATTTTGCTTTCGGTGACGTTGCAGTTGGTGGCGGCCTGTGCATAGAGCCTTTCGTTTTCGGTTATCTGAGTCTGCACGGTGTGTATCTGGCCGTTGATGCGGTTGATTTCCTCTTGGTGCAGGTTGAAGTTGTCGAGTTGTTGGCTTGCGAGGTCGCGTTCATGGCACGATGAGTCGTGGATTTGGTGGAGAATGACGTTGCGATTATAGCTGTTTACGTTTTCATCGCACTGTCCGAAGCTGTTGTCAAGGTCTGCGAATGCTTTCCACGCTTCGATGTTTTCCTGTTGTTCGCGACGCAGTCTTTGCAGGAACAGCTCTTCAGCAGCCAATTGTCCCTGCTCCTCATTGTACAGGTTGAGTAGTGAGGCGTGTTGTTCGGTGGTATGTCTGAGGTTTTCCTGTGCTTTGTTGTGTTGTTCGGTGAGGTTTTCGAGCAGTTGCCCAAGGTGTTGTTCCGAGTCAGAGTGGTAGGGGTGGTGTGTGGAGCCGCAGAGTGGACATGGAGACCCTTCTACGAGTTCCTGTCTGAGGTTTTTGATGTCCTTGCTTTGGCTTAGGGTATAAGTGCGGTGCACTTGTTCGTAAGTGTCTGTCAGCACCTGTATCTTTATGTTGAGAGTCTCAAGTTCCTTCTCCCTCTGTGCATTGAGGGTCTTGCGCCGTCTTAGTTCGTTGGCTTTGTCACCTATTTCGGAATAGCATGTGTCGATGCGTTTCCAAAGTGTGATGGCATTTCCGGAGCGCATGGCTTGACTCACAAGTTTGTTGAGTTTCTGCTGTATGTCGTTTGAATTTACGCCTCGGTTGGCCTGCTCGTGAATGCGTAGGTCACCTTTCAGTCGTTCGAGCGTTTCCTGCAGGCTTCCCGCTTCGTCTTTCAGTTTCTGTTCGCTCTCTTGCCAGTGTTTCAGTTCGCGGTTGTTTTCGTTGAGCGAGTTCTGGGATGTTTCTATTGCCAGACGCAGTGAGTTCATTTTCTCCAGTCTGGTGCGAACCAGTTCGGTGTTGGCCACCATGGTCTGGTGTTGCACCATGGTCTGCAGTGTAAGTTTCGCATTAGCGAGACGTGCTTCGCAGTCTTTTATTTCAGCCTCTTTAGCACGGCTGTTGTCGTGGCGTTGCGAGAGAGTTTCGTCGTGGTGTGTCAGTTCGTCTCTGCAGTTTCCCAATTGTTCTTCTGTGGCAGAGAGTAGTCCTTCAAGCCTCCGCCCTTGGTTTATGTCGGGTTGTCGCACGGCCATCACTTGTTGTGCGTTGAGCAGCCTTGCTTGTGCTTCACCGAGTTCTGACTGCTTCTTTTCCACATCTTGCTTGGCCGTGTCGGCAACGGCTTTCTTTTCCGAGATGACGGTATTGTAGTGGTCAATCTCGCGTTCCACGCGTTTAATGGCGATAAATGTCGGGGCAAACGGTTGCAGGCGATCGTAGCGTGCCAGTTCGCGTTGTTGGTCAGACTTGTCGTTGACTTCCTGCCGCACTTCGTCCAGTTCTTTCTTCTTTTGCTCAAGGAAGGCAGTGGCTTTGTCGTGCTGTTCGTACCATTCAAGCTGGTTGCAGATGCGTGTCTGCTCGTTGTGGAATTTAGTCTGCAGGCCTATGTGTAGGTTGAGGTTTTCCCTGACCCGTTGCAAATCTTCGTCGGCAAGTCTGCCTTTGCCAAGCCCCTCCATGTGTTGTGTGGCTCCGGTGTAGTCACGTTCCGCTTCTTTGGTTTTCAGGAAAATGCTTCGTGATATCTCGGCATATATTTCTGTGCCAGTGATTTTTTCAAGCAGCTGTGATTTTTCCGCTTTCTTGGCGACAATGAAATTTGTGAAGCTGTTTTGGGCCAATATGACAGTTCGTGTAAACTGGCTGTAGTCAAGTTTTATTATCTGGTTGATGGCGGCCTGCACGTCTTTGTTCTTGTCGGCCAGTATGGTGTGTTTTGGCTTGAGTTGTCGCAGTTCGCGGCATAGGGGTCTGAATTTGTTGTTGCGGTTGAGGCTTGCACTCCATGTGGCGACATACTGTGTGTTGTCATCAAGCGAGAACGTCACTTTGCTGTAGCCTTGTGTAGTGCCACGGCGCAACATGTTGCAGGTGTTGAAGATGTTAGGAGTGCCGTCATCACCGCTTTTGGCCAAGGTCTCTTTGTTGGCAAGCCGCGGGGCTTCGTTGTAGAGTGCCAGGCAGATGGCATCGAGAATGGTACTCTTACCAGTGCCCGTGTTGCCTGTAATGGCAAACAGGCCAGCCGATTTGAGTGGTTCTTGTGTGAAGTCAATGGACTGTTCTCCCTCAATCGAAGCAAGGTTGCATATTTCTATTTTGTCTATTTTCATTGTTTTTGTGGGGTTGCTCAGTCGAGGGGTTGCTGTTCTTCCTGTTTTTGTGCGAGTTGTGCCACACTGTTGAAGCGTTCTATGAGTTCGTCTCCCATTTCCTCGCCTGTAGCCTGCAGATAGGCATCGAGTGCAATGTCGAGCGGAGTGCGGTTGCGCAGTTGCTCAAGGTTTCTTGTGTAAGTTCCTGCTACTTTTGCGGAGGGTGGAGCAACCTTGACGAGTTTGCACAGATGTGCAGCTTTGTCGTCCAGTGCATTGAGAATGTCGTTTTGGGCGGCTATGCCGGCTTCTCCGTCTTGTAGCTTGATTTCAAGGTATGGCCAGAAGTCAGGGTCTTGTTTGTTCTTCGCTGGCAGTTGTTTGATTTGTTTCAGTATGTCGGCAAGTGAGGCTGCTCCAGATTCGGGGAACGAGAGCATCTTGCGTTGAGGTGTGTACTCCACCTGTTCAAACACGATGCCGCCAGTTGGGCCGAGAATAATGCGGTTTACCCCATGTCGGTAGTTTTTCTCTGCAAAACTCATGGGTATGGGGCTGCCTGCATAGAACACCATGCGGTCTTCTCCCCCCACTTGTTGTGCTTTGTGAATGTGGCCAAGGGCTACATAGCTGACATTGCGGTCAAGGCCGTCAACGTCGATGCAGTCTTCGCCTCCCACCACCAGCCGCTCAGAGTGGTCGTTGAGTGCCACCTCTGAGCCCGCGGCGTAGAGATGAGCCATAAGTATGGTGGGCGTGTGTTTGCCATAGGTTTTTTGTGCTTGTCTGGCGAGGCCGTCAAAAAACTCTCTTATAGCGGCTTGGTGTGACTTGCCGAAGTCAAGGTCGGTAGGCCGTATGTATGGTACGGCCAGAATGATGGCACGCTCATCGGGATTGTTGATGCTCTTGATGGGTATAATCAAATTGTCGGTCACGGGGCGACCGTGTTCATCGTGTTGTATGACACCCCTGATTTCTACTCCGAGTCCAGCCAGCAGCGTTCCGGGTGCTTGCAGACGTCGGCCTGAGTCGTGGTTGCCTGCGGTGATGATTATCTGAAGCCCCTGATATAGGCGTGTTGCATTGTGCAGAAAGGTGTAGAGCTGCTCTTCGGCTTGTGCGGAGGGGTTGGCGTTGTCAAACACGTCACCACTTATCAGCAGGGCATCAGGCCGCTCTTTTTCAATGATATCTTGCAGCCAGTTGAGAAAATGGCTGTGTTCGGCAATGCGGTCAAAGCCATGAAGATTGTCACCAAGATGCCAATCGGCGGTATGTAATATTTTCATGTTGCAACTATGCAGTCTTGTTGTGTACAAAATTAATATAATTATGTGAAAACAATATTGCTGTTGTTACAAAAAGTTGATGTATACTTCCGCGTGTAAGGGGATGCTAACGAGAACAGAGTTGTGCGGTGTTCTGCCCGATTTGCCCTGTATGCAGTGGGGCGGTATGTGGTGGCCCCGTGTGGTGTTCTGCAATAGTTGGATTTGTGTAAAAGTTTGTTGGGAGAAAGGCAATTTATTGGTGGCATAGAGCTTGTTGCGTTTGTTTTTCACTACCTTTGCAATATGAAACATGTTTTATTGCGACACCTCTTTGCTGCTTTGACCGTTTTGACTGTGATGCTGTCGTTGGGCGGCTGCTCTACAGGCAATGTTGGGTGCAATTACCGGGCGGCGGTAACAATAGAACCCCTTCGCTATTTTGTCAACGAGTTGGCTGGGCCACGTTGGCAGGTCAGCACCGTTGTGCCAAGAGGCTTCAGCCCCGAGGAATTCATGCCGACGGTAAAGCAGATGGCAGACGTTGCAGAAGCCTGTTGCCTGTTCAAGGTTGGCAGCTTGGGTTTCGAAACGACCATGCTTGCAGACGATGTCGTGGCAGAGCTCGGCCTTCGCGTCTGCGATACGTCTGAGGGTCTTGGAGGTTTGGCAAGTGATCCGCATACGTGGACATCGCCTGCCAACGCAAAGACAATTTGCCGCAACATATCACGCACGCTGGCAGAGCTTGACCCCGTCAACTCACAAGAGTATGAGACGAGGCTTAAAAGGATGGAATTGCGTATAGACTCGTTTCACCTTGAGCTTACGGAGATGTTGAAGGAACTCCCCTCACGGGCATTTGTGATTGCCCACCCTGCTCTGACACAGTTTGCTGCAGACTATCGCCTGCACCAGATTGCCATTGAGAGCGGTGGCAAAGAGCCCGCACCTGGGTCTGTAAGAAATATTATAAGTCAAGCCCGCAAGGAGGGCGTTCGGGTGGTTTTTGTGCAACAGGAGTTTGCAGAAAGCACCGCCCTTGTAATTGCACGACAAACTGGGGCGCGCATTGTGAGAATAAACCCTTTAGCATACGATTGGCGCAACCAACTTCTGCTTGTTGCCCGCACGCTTAAAGACAAAGAAGAAACAGATGCAACCGCTGATTAAGATAGAAAACCTCACTGTGGCCTATGATGGCAAAACTGCCCTGCAGGACGCAAGTCTTGTGGTGGAGCAAAACGACTTTCTCGGTGTGATAGGACCTAACGGGGGTGGGAAGACCACATTGGTAAAGGCCATTCTCGGATTGGTGCCTTGCACACATGGTAATATAGAGTATTTTGGAAATGACGGTCGCCCAGTCAGAAGCATAGATATAGGCTACCTGCCACAATATCTGTCGTTTGACTTTAACTTTCCGATAACGGCCATGGAGGTGGTGATGAGCGGCCTTCTCAGAGGGCATTCTCTATTTCACCGCTTTACGGCGGCAGAGCGCACCAGAACTGTGGAAGTAATGGAAATGTTCGGGCTTGTGCCTTTGTCGTCTCGCACCATGGGAAAGCTTTCGGGCGGACAACGCCAACGGGTGCTCATGGCAAGGGCTATGGTTAGCAACCCACAGCTGCTGGTGCTTGATGAACCGTCTACGTATATGGACAAGGAAAGCGAGGGCATGATGTATGATCTGTTACGCAGTATCAATCGCCATTGTGCCATTATGCTTGTAAGCCATGATGTGGGTACAATTGTGAGGGAGGTGCGCAACATAGCTTGTGTAAATCGTACCTTGCACTACCATCCCTCTGCAGAGCCAGCCGACAAATGGTTTGAACGTGAGGTGGGTTGCCCATTCGAAATGGTGGCTCACGGCCATGTTCCCCATCGTATATTGTCAGACCATGACCCACTGAAATGTAGAGAATAAAAAGAACAATATAATGCAGGGATGGTATACCCTGCGGTAATAAAAAAGTTATACAATGAGAAGTCTTAAGGAAATATACAGAATCGGCTATGGCCCGAGTTCAAGCCACACTATGGGGCCAACAAAGGCCGCAGAAATCTTTCTGAAACACAATGACGATGCCGACTGCTACAGGATTACGCTCTACGGCAGTCTTGCGGCCACCGGAAAGGGCCATCTCACCGATGTGGCGGTTGAATCCATATTCCGAAAGGCTGGAAAAAAGGCAGAAATTCTTTGGCGTCCAAAGACATTCCTTCCGTTCCACCCTAATGCAATGACATTTGAGGCTCTTGATGCCAACGGTCTGGTAGTCAACCAATGGACTGCCTATAGTGTCGGAGGCGGGGCGCTGAAGGAAATTGAACCGAAGTATTTGGCTGAAATGACATCTGATGTCTATGACCTAAGCACCATTGATGACATCATGGCGCACTGTGAGAAAAACGGCATGAACTTCTGGGAATATGTCAAGGAGTGTGAACAGCCAGATATTTGGGACTATCTGGGCGAGGTTTGGGAGACCATGAAAGCTTCGATTGTGCGTGGTCTTGCCACCGAAGAAGTTTTGCCCGGCGTGCTTCATCTTAAGCGCAAGGCTGCGAAGTTTTATGTAAAGGCAAACAGCTATGTTCCCTCACTCCAATCCAAGGGCGTGACGTTTGCCTATGCGCTTGCGGTGGCAGAGGAGAATGCTTCGGGCGGTGTAATTGTGACCGCCCCTACCTGCGGTTCCTGCGGAGTGATGCCGTCAGTGCTATATCAGGTTCAGCAGAAACATAAGTTCAGTGATGCCCGCATTATCCGTGCTTTGGCCACGGCGGGACTGTTTGGCAACGTTGTCAAGACTAACGCTTCCATTTCAGGAGCCGAAGTAGGCTGTCAGGGCGAAATAGGTACTGCTTGCGCAATGGCATCGGCTGCTGTCAATCAATTGTTTGGTGGCTCGATAGCACAAGTGGAGTATGCTGCGGAGATGGGGCTTGAGCATCATCTCGGCATGACGTGTGACCCTGTGTGCGGTCTGGTGCAGATTCCTTGTATAGAGCGCAATGCTTATGCTGCTGTGCGTGCCATGGACTCCAGTCTATACTCCGCGCTGACTGACGGGCGTCATTCAGTGAGCTTTGACAAGGTGGTGAAAGTGATGAAACAGACAGGTCATGACCTGCCATCAGTCTACAAAGAGACTTCAGAGGGAGGACTGGCCTCGCATTTCTGAAATTCCGCATTTCCTTTTTTTTACTAAATATGAAGATAGCTATTATCGGAGCCGGTGCTATGGGAGGAGCCATAGTCGATGGCCTTATAAAGTCGGGGGTGGTGCCACTCACCGACATCAGAGTTGCCAATCCCTCTATGGGGAAACTGGAACGTTTTGCCCAGTTGGGTGTCAGTGTAACTACCGACAACAAGAAGGCCGTCAAAGGGGCAAACCTTGTCATCATTGCGGTTAAGCCATGGCTTGTCGAATTGGTGGTGAAAGAGTTGAAGCCCGTAATCGACGAGGCTCACCAGACCTTTGTCACTGTAGCGGCAGGCATCAAAGGCAGCGACTTTGCCGCTTGGCTTGAAAAAGACGGCGTTGTGCCACAGTCTTTCGTTATAATACCCAACACTGCCATTGCTGTATGTGCATCAATGACCTTCATTGTGCCAGTGCATGCCACTGACGCCTCTGTTGGGGTCGTCAAGGCCCTGTTTAACAATATGGGGCGAACACTCGTGACAGAGGAACGTTTGTCGGATGCAGGTATGATGCTGGCCTCGTGTGGTATAGCCTATGCCATGCGTTATGTGCGCGCTGCAGCAGAAGGAGGCGTAGAGCTGGGCTTTAAGGCCGATCTGGCAAAGGAAATAGTGTTGCAGACTATGAGGGGGGCTGTAGATTTGTTGCAGGCCAACGGCAATCATCCCGAGGCTGAAATAGACAAGGTGTGCACTCCTGGCGGAGTTACCATTCGGGGCCTTAATGAGATGGAACATGCGGGCTTTACTTCTGCCGTAATCCGCGGACTGAAAGCAGGGCGGAAGTGATGTCCCCTATACAAAACAAAGATGGCAGAAGCGTGCTCGCTTCTGCCATCTTTGTTTTGTATAGGGGACAGAGTGTTACTCTCTAATCTGCCCTTCGCCTTCGATAAGCCATTTGGTGGTGGTTATTTCGTCAAGCCCCATCGGGCCGCGTGGCCCTAACTTTTGAGTGCTGATGCCAATCTCCGCCCCCAGTCCGAACTGGGCGCCGTCAGTGAAACTTGTGGGTGCGTTCCAATAGACGCAGGCAGCATCAACTGTATGTTGGAATATCTGGGCTGTGGCAGCGTTTTTGGTAATGATACACTCGCTATGACCAGAACCGAAGCGGGCGATATGGTTGAGGGCCTCTTGTGTGGAGTCAACTGTCTTTATGTCCATTTTGTAGTCCATAAATTCAGTGCCGAACACTTTGTCTTCTTCGTCTAAGGCAACTGGCTCAACATAGGGATAGCCGTTAAGAGCGGTGGCTGCTCGTGCATCGGCATAAAGCACAACGTGTTTCTCTGCCATGTCAGCAACAAGCGCAGGCAGGTCTGACAGGCGCGTGCTGTGAACAATCAGACAGTCGAGGGCGTTGCATACACTCACACGTCTGGTTTTGGCGTTTGTGATTATGCGTCGCCCCATGGATAGGTCACCATCTTTATCAAAGTAAGCATGCACAACACCTGCTCCTGTCTCGATGACTGGTATGCGTGCATTGTTGCGTACAAAGTGTATAAGGCCTTTGCCTCCTCGTGGAATGCAGAGGTCAATGTATCCTGTGGCATTCAGCATGTCGGCTGTTGCTTCGTGTGTCGCAGGTAGTAGCTGCACGACATCGGCACACACGTCATTGCGGTGCAGCACTTCGTGAATCAGCTCTATTGCGGCGCGGTTACTGTTGTCGGCATCTTTTCCACCTTTCAGCACACAGACGTTGCCGCTTTTGAAGCAGAGTGAAAACACGTCAAATGTAACATTGGGGCGAGCCTCATAGATAATGCCTATCACTCCGAAAGGCACACTCACTTTCTTCAGACGCAAACCGTTAGGCAGTGTACGTTGACACAGCGTGTGCATCAGTGGTGATGGCAGTGTGGCAACATGGCGCATGTCAGAAGCAATGGTCCGCAGACGTTGTTCGGTAAGCATCAGCCTGTCATGGAGCGGGTTGGCGGTGTCCATTTGCCGCAGATCAAGGGTGTTGGCCTGTAACAGAGTATTGGTGTTATTGTCAATGGCGTCGGCCACGGCCTGCAGCACTTTGTTCTTTTTTTCATCGTCAGTGGCTGCCAGTGCGGAACATGCCGCCTTGGCTTTCTGAAAAACAATTATGTTGTTTGAGTCCATAGATTATTTTTTGTTCAATCGTCAGCAAGTGAGTTCTCTTGCGTGTTTTCTGAATTGTGACTTTGGTGTAATGTTGTGTGTTTGACGTCTTACGCCATCTCAATGTAAAGGTAATCATAGTGTACGATAGGCTTCACATCGTGCTGGCCGATGAGTGATGATGCCTCCCTGCTACTGTACGCGCTGCGTCCAATGCCTATTTTCCTGTCACCAGGGGCGATAATGTTGATAATGTCACCTTCCTCAAAATCGCCTTCCACGGCTGTAACCCCCACCATGAGCAGGCTTACGGCTTCAGAAGACGTAAGGGCGTCTGCCGCCTTTGCGTTGATGCGCACTATGCCCTTGGCAAAGCTCCCGCTGTGGGCAATCCACTTTTTGACTCCAGAGGTTGGTTGGCTGTTTGCGATAAAAATGGTGTGGGGCGTGTCGGCAGGAGTCTCGGTAAGTTGCTGCAGTATGCCATCGCGTTTGCCGTTGGCTATTACCACTTCAATGCCTTCGTCTGCAACCTTGCGCGCTATGCCGCACTTGGTGGTCATACCTCCTCGCCCGAATCCGCTTTTTTCTTTCATGATGTATTCGCTCAGGTCGCATCCGGGAGACACTTCGGCTATTAGTTTGGACTGCGGGTCGGCTGGGCTGCCGGTAAAGATGCCGTCTATGTTGCTGAGTATGATAAGACGCTCTACACCCATCATTGTGGCAATAAGTCCTGAAAGCTCGTCGTTGTCAGTAAACATCAGTTCGGTAACGCTAACAGTGTCGTTTTCGTTGACGATGGGAACGACACCGTTGTCAAGCATGACGCTCATACATGCGCGTTGGTTGAGATACTCACGGCGCGAGGCAAAGTTCTCTTTCATGGTGAGAACTTGTCCTATTCGCACACCGTATTCGCGGAACAGGTCATAATAAAGCCCTGTGAGTTTAACCTGTCCGATGGCTGAGAACAACTGACGCTGCTCCACACTGTCCAGTTTTTGGTCTACCTGCAATTCTGCCCGTCCTGCCGCTACGGCACCTGAAGAGACGAGGATAACCTCATGGCCATGTCGACGCATCCAGACCACTTGGTCTACTATGGCCGACATTCGTGTGACATCGAGTTTTCCGTCGTTGCGAGTCAGAACATTGCTGCCTACTTTTATTACAATACGTTTCATCGGTTATACGTCTTGGAGGCAGTCAAGCGATGCCCTCTAAATGTGGGCAACCCTGCCTGACAGCCTGCAGCTGACAATTCTTTTTGGGAGACCAAAGTTAGCGAAATTTTCACAACTTTAGGCTCCGTGAGACTGTTATGTCCTACTCAAGGCATCTTCTTTTGACCTTTGTGACGGTTTTGCCTCTACAGAGGGAATAAAAGCACCCCAACACTCCAGAAAAACCAAGATGGAGTGCTAACAAGTTGTCCTAACATTTCGTGTAATGCTCGTCACCTATTAGTCCTTTAGTGAATAGGTGACGGTGGTGACAACTCTTACTTTCTTGATGTAGGGAGTGTTTGAATCACGGTTCTCAATGGAAAACTGCCCCTGGTCTGCGTTCATTATTTTATCAAGCCTGCTGTTACTGTTTTTAGCAAACTGTGTGGCTGTCAGTTCTGCGTTTTCTATTGCTTCCTGCATCATTGCGGGTTTCATGGCTTTGAAAGAGACAAATTCATATTTCACAGGATTTTCATAGCCTCCGTCAACGATGGCCACTCCCTTTTTGAGCAGTTCGCCCTGTCGGGCAATGATGCTGCGCACAAGCTTGACGTTGTTTGAAGTGACCGTAATGATGGAGGTGACGTTGTAGCGGTAGGGCTGGCGGTTGTCGCTGTAACGGTCGGCATTGAGGTCTATTACCACAGGGGCATTAACGCTTATCTCTGTTGGCTTGATGCCGTTGTCGAGAAGAAATTGTTTGATGGTGCCGACAGTCGCATTTATCGACTTGTAGAGTTCGGGCAGGTCGTTTCCTATTTCCTTTGACAAGATGGGCCAGGTCACTTTGTCGGCTTCAACCTCTCTCTCTGCCAATCCTTTTACGACAACTTTACGGTCTTTACCGGCGAGGCTGTTGAGTCCGGCCTTGACACAAAAGCCAAGCGCAATGATGCCAAGTGCAATAATGGCGGCTTGCTTTACATTGGTGCTAACATGGGGTAGTTTCATAACGGTAGTAATTATATAGGTTTACAATGCAAAAATAGTTATATTGTGCATTCGTGAGATTATCAGACAAGTTAAATATAATTAAACCCAAATCGGTCATTAGGTCGTAAATGACATTTTTTTATCACTTCCTCAAGTTCCAGATTTCTGACAGCGTTTTTGTAATTTCGCTCATGGCTTTGAGTTTTGAGTAATGTTTTTTGTTACCTCTAATTTGCTCATTTTAAGTGGTATGCGGAAATGCTCAAAGCTACTTTTGTGCAAGAAAATCAATCTCAAAGTCTAAATCCGAAACTTGAGTTTCTTAATCTCCATTTTTTACGCTAATTTTACTTTATCCTCTCCGAGGTCAAGCGTTGCAGGCACACCCAAAGCCTCAAACACACGTATTATCGTGTTCATCGTCGGTGAGCACTTTCCGCTCTCCAACTTGCAAATCTGTGCCTTTCTGACACCGATTCTCTCGCCCAGCTCATCCTGAGTCATATTCCTCTCCAGCCGCGCCCTCTTGATGGCACGTGCCACCTCATGAGCGCGCACCTCTCTTGCAAGCTGTGCCTCCATCGCGTCCCTCTTCGGGGTTCCTATCTTGCCGATAAGCTCATCGGCCAACTCTGCTGCACTGATTAATTCCATTTTTTTATTTTTTATTTATTGTTAAAGTATTTTTTTCTTAATTCTTCAGCCTTCTCTATCTCCTGCTTCGGGGTCTTGTTCGTTTTCTTTTCAAATCCGTGTGTCACGATCACCAGGGTCTCTGTCTCGGTGTCCCAGAATGCCAGCAGGCGGAAACATCTGCTATAATATATTGTTCTAATCTCCCAAATGTTTGAATTGAGCTTTTTAAATACGTCCTCATCAATAGTCCCGCACTCTATTCTCCTAATGTTGTAAGCTATTTTCGCTTGCACCTTCTCGGGCAACTCTGACACAAACTTGTCGGTATCTTTGCTCAAAGTGCCTGTAGTATGATGGCCATAATTACGTAGCGCAGAAACTTGCCGATAGTTATGGTAATGACCGACTTTGCGAAATTTACCCTTAGTATGCCAAGAGCTATGGTTATGGCAGAGCCAACGAGAGGCAACCACGACAGGAAGCCCATCCATGCTCCATGGTTACGCACTTTGTCCTTTGTTGTTGTGAGCTTTTCTTCCTTTATGCGGAAGAGACGGTAAACCCATTCCTCGTTGCACAAACGGCCGACAAAGTAATTGAAGAGTCCGCCAAGAACGTTGCCAATGGTGCTGACCATAACCAAAGTCCAAAGGTTCAGCCCCCCGGCATACAGTCCTGCTAATATGGCCTCGGAACTGAAAGGGATAAAACTGCCCGCCAAAAAGGCGGCCACGCCCATGCCGATGTAGCCGTAGTCAATCAGAAAAGCGGTAATGTCAAGCAGAAGCATGAGATTATGAAAATCAGGAAAAGGGTGTTGGCTATCCAGCCTTTGGAGAAAACAAAATAGTGTGCTAGTACTATGCAGCTATACAATGCTGTCATGGACATGAGCAGCGGCTCGTAGCCGTGAGTCAGAGTTATCAGTAGAAACAGCACGGGCCAATGCATGATAATGGTGATATAATGCATGCGAGTACGTATCTTGTCGTTGAAACTTGTGCGGATAAAGTGTATGATACCAATGACTCCAAATATAAACAGCAGTAGCATGTACATGTGCGATGGCGAGAGTACATGGTGTTGCACAATGGTATCAAACGACAGATTGCGTGGCAAAGACGGAACACTGTAATTGCATATCTCTTGGCTGAAATGTTGCAGCGAGGCTATAAGTGTGCCGTTACAGATGTGCCAGCAGAAGAAAGCCTCGTAGGATAGCAACAGGCCGAAGGCTACTGCAAAAAGAGTGCGAGGAGTAAATGTGCGCAAGGTGGTTAGTGATGACAGCAGGCATATTGGTACAAGCCATAGCAGTTGGGGCATTAGCATGGTAAGCAGAGCCAACGAAATTGTCGCAATAAACGTGGATACTTGTGGGCGGGGAGACTGATATGATGCAAGAAGTCCGGTAGTATAGCCCAAAAACAGTAGACTTCCCAATGCCGAAACGGGCTGCCAGTCGTATATGTGGAAACAGAGTGCGCTTATAATCACGAAGATTGATGATACAGCCCAACTGCGGACTCTTATAAGTTGTATGGCATTGCTAAGAACACGCAAAGCTAAGGTGGAAAACAGCAGAATGGCAAGTGTGAGATAAGAATTTGCCGAGAAGTCGGTGTCTTTATACCACAACAACACCCCTACAGCTATTGACAGGGGAAAAAGTGTCATAGATGTAGTGATGCGTGTCTTTATGGAGCGTGTGTGGGCCACAGTCCGCTAATGCGTGTGTGTACTACTTTAGATAGGTCAGTCTATAAGTACAGGTTTGTCAGCAGTGAGTTCAAAATAGGGATTGCCCATGTCAATATGGTCTCCCCAGTTTGAGCCGTTAGTGTCAAAAATTATCTCAAGAATCTTGGCTCCGTGAGTGTCAATGTCGATGTGTGCCACCTTATTGTCGGCCACGGTGATACGGCCGCTTGCCACCTCCTTGCCGTCAAGCAGGAATTTGTATTTGGCGTCGCCGTGGTTGCTGGTGTTCTTTTTGAGAATCTGGTCATCAATGCCGAGGTCTGTTACGAAGTGCATGGCCCCGTTGAGTTGTATCTTGAAAGTAGAAGGGGCGTGTGTGCAGACAGATGTTTCGTAAGTGTTGTTCTTTATCCTCACGGTCTCGCTCTCTATAGCTCTGTTTTTGAGTACTTGGCTGATAAATGAGTCGTGGGTAGCTTTGCTGAGATCCATGTTGACCATAGGGTAGATGTTGCCTTGCGTGGGTAGAGCAAAATGTCTGTCATGGCCAGGTTCGGTTTTTTGGGTTACGTTTATCACGCGCGACACGTTCTCTTTCTTTGTGGTAAGTATGATTTTTGCGGTGCGCGGCACGAAGAGCTCATTTTCAGTTGCCGATATTTTGATGGTGTTGCCTTCTTGCTCTGCTTTGAGCCATGAACTGCGGCAGTAGAGTTCATAGGCAGACTTGGCTTGGACAATGACACTTGAGGAGAGTTGGTTGTAGTCAAGTTGTACATCATCGCTGCTCACTTGTATCAGTTCGCGTGGTTGAAAAAACTTTTTGTTTGATTGGGCAAAGGTGCTGACTGTTCCCATTATAGTGATGGTCAGTCCGTAGAGTAGTGTTTTTATAGCCTTCATAGGTTTGTGGTGTTATTGGTTGTTGCATTTGCAAAGATAATCAAGAAATATTATAAAACCATAAATATCTATTGTGTTTTTGATGCAGTGGATGCAGAAAGTGGATAATATATCCCAAATCGGTTATTGGGCCTTGCTTGTATTTTGTTTTTTAGAAGAGCAGATGTTGCTTGTCGTTTTAGGGAATAATAGCGGGTCACTTTGAGCTAAAAACTGCCAAAGATGCCTTATAAAAAACAAAAGACTGCAAACTGTTCTAAAAATGTTACATTCAACGGCCTGATGACCGTTTTGGATTAATATGCGAAACCACCCGGCAACGAGCAGTTTCGCATAAATAGTCAGCCCGGAAATATGCGGACTGTAGTCAGTACTGGCAGGTAAAAACCTGTCAGATGATATGATCAAGTGACGAGGTGAACTTAGAAATCTCTTGGTCGCTTACTTCATAGTCCTGCAGTTTGCCTTCATGATATTGGTCGTAGGCAGTCATATCAATAAGGCCGTGCCCAGAGAGGTTGAAAAGAATCACTTTCTCCTCGCCAGTTTCTTTACACTTGTTGGCTTCGCGTATGGCGGCAGCTATTGCATGGCTGCTTTCTGGTGCGGGAATAATGCCTTCGGCTTTGGCAAACAGAGTGGCGGCTTGGAAGGTTTCGGTCTGGGCTATGTCAACGGCTTCCATGAGATGGTCTTTGATGAGTTGGCTGACGATAGAGCCGGCTCCGTGGAAGCGAAGTCCACCTGCGTGTATGCTTGCAGGCATGAAGTCATGACCCAGAGTATACATAGGTATGAGAGGGGTAGTGCCTGCCAAGTCTCCAAAGTCATATTGGAATATGCCGCGGGTCAGCTTTGGGGCACATGATGGCTCTGCAGCGATGAAGCGGGTTTTCTTTCCGTCAAGGAAGTTGTGACGCATGAAGGGGAAGGCACACCCGGCGAAATTGCTGCCTCCACCAAAGCAGGCTATCACAATGTCGGGATATTCACCAGCCTTCTCCATCTGCTTTTCTGCTTCCAGACCTATCACTGTCTGGTGCAGCGAAACGTGGTTGAGTACCGAGCCGAGCACGTAGCGGCAGTTTGGTGTCTCCATTGCGCGTTCAAGTGCTTCGGAGATGGCGGTGCCGAGCGAACCCTTGTTATCGGGGTCTTTGGCCAGAACAGAGCGTCCCACCTTGGTTACGTCTGATGGTGAGGGGTGTACTTCTGCTCCATAAGTCTCCATGATGCTGCGGCGGTATGGTTTCTGCTGATATGAAATCTTTACCTGAAAGACAGTGCAGTTAAGACCAAACACGCTGGCGGCGTATGAGAGGGCTGCACCCCACTGGCCTGCCCCTGTTTCGGTGGTTACGCTTGTAATGCCTTGTTCTTTGCAGTAATATGCCTGTGCGATGGCCGAATTGAGTTTATGGCTTCCTACAGGACTGGCGCTCTCATTTTTGAAATAGATGTGGGCAGGCGTTCCCAATGCCTGCTCAAGGCCGTAGGCTCTCACCAAAGGGGTGGAGCGGTAAAATTTGTACATGTCCCTGACTGGTTCTGGAATATGTATCCACGGGTCTATCTGGTTTAGCTCCTGATGGCATAGCTCTTTAGCAAACACGGGGTAGAGATCTTCGGCTTTAACCGGCTTCTTCGTGGCGGGGTTAAGCATTGGCAGGGGCTTGTTTGGCATGTCGGCCTGAATGTTGTACCAATGCGTAGGGATTTCCTCTTCTGTGAGGAAAAATCTTTTTGGTTTAGTTGTCATAGTTTTATGTGATTTGTAATAGAATGTGCAAATGTATAGGGCTGTCTTTCTTGAAAAAGACGGTCAAAGTTAGCGAAATTCTTTGTTTTGAGAGCGATAGTACATGTTTAATTTGCGTATTGGATGACATTTGGTTCAAAAGATGGGCTGTGCAAATATGGAAAGGATAATAGTTCTTCGTCTGCATCTTGTTAAATGCCAAAACGTATTTAACCCAATAAGTCCTAACGACCAGCCCTAACGACCGATTTGGGTTTAAACATTAACGTAAGAGTATTCCGATACAAAAATCTGCATGAATAGAAGTCAAATTGCCTGTTTGAACTAAGTCGGCAGAATGTGTTTTGTAACACGAGAAATTCCGTGCTTGTCTGCAAAAACCATGATGCGGAAGTGAAGATGTGGTTAATGATGTTCCTTTTGAACATGCGAAATATAAATTAAATGGAATAATGATTGCAGAAGTATTATTTTTTTTTCTACCTTTGTAGACGTAAAGTATATTTTTATTCACAAATTATCTATAAGGACAACAAATGAAAAGATTAAACGTTTTTGTAATTGTGCAAATCGTTGTCGTGATGATTTTCTGTTGGCCAGCGGGTTCAAAAGCCGACTGGAAGATGGGAAAAGTGTCAATCAAAACAAGATTTGCCGATGACGTAAGCCCTACAAATGCTTTGCCAGAGTATCCGCGTCCGCAGATGGTGAGAGGCGACTGGCAAAACCTCAATGGATTGTGGGACTTCACTTACTTGCCTTCGTATGGCGAGAGTATTCCAGAGAATGGCTACCAGCAGATTTTGGTGCCATATTGCGTGGAGAGTGCGCTAAGTGGTGTAGGCACGCGATATGAGTCTATGGCATATCGCCGCACGTTCACCATACCTTCGGCATGGAAAGGCAAGAGGGTACTCTTAAACTTTGAAGCGGTTGACTGGCGCTGTGAGGTGCAAGTCAACGGAGAGGTGGTTGGCACGCACGATGGCGGTTACGACCCTTTCAGTTTTGACATTACTGACAACATCAAGGAGGGGAAGCAAAACATTGTTGCCCTTAAGGTGTTTGACCCTACAGACCGCTGGTCGGTGCCTCGTGGCAAGCAGGTGAGGAAGACTGGTGGTATCTTCTATACTTCTTGCTCGGGCATCTGGCAGACAGTATGGCTTGAGGCGGTAAACCAATCATATATTAAGGATTTTAAACTTACACCCAACATCGATAACCAGACCCTTACTGTTAAGGCCCAGGCTGGCGGCACTGCCGACAACGTAAGCAGAATTAAGGCTACTGCATATCACGGCATTACAAAGGTGGCTGAAGCCGAGGGACAGCCTGATGAGGATATCGTTCTTTCGATACCCAATCCAGACTTGTGGTCGCCTGACCATCCGTATCTCTATGATCTCAAACTCGAACTTGTGGACAAAGCAGGGAACACTGATGAAGTGAAGAGTTATTTCGGTATGCGTAAAATCCATATAGAGAAAGGTGTCGATGGATTCTACCGCATGATGCTCAACAATAATTTCCTCTTCCAGACAGGCCCTCTGGATCAGGGATACTGGCCCGAGAGCAATCTGACACCGCCGACCGATGAGGCGATGCAGAACGATGTTGTGCAGATGAAGAAGTTCGGCTTCAACATGGTGCGTAAGCATATCAAGGTGGAACCCCGACGTTGGTACTATTGGACAGACAAGCTGGGTTTGCTTGTGTGGCAGGACATGCCGTCCATGAACTACGGAGGCACCAAGGACGAAGGCGTTGGCAACGATGCCAATATCTTCACACCCGAGCTGAAAGCCATGATAAACAATCTCTACAACACTCCGTCTATCATTAACTGGGTGATATTTAATGAGGCAGGTGGCCAGCACGATACCAAGAAATATGTGGATCTCGTGCGTTCAATGGACACAACACGTCTTATTGACGAGGCCTCTGGGTGGACCCACTATGGCTATGGCGACATCAAGGACACTCACCCTTATCCTGCCCCATCACCCGTCAACCCTTCGGCAAATAAAACTCAGGCTTTGGCCAACGGTGAATATGGTGGAGTGAGATATGTGGTCGACGGACACCTGTGGAGCGGAAGCGGTTGGGGTTACGCCTCGGTCGGTTCAGCGGCAGAATACGACAGTACCGTGTGCAACTATTTCTCCAAACTGGCATACTACAAAACCAGCAAAGGAATGTCGGCAGCTGTCTATACCCAACTTACTGACGTAGAGATAGAGGTCAACGGACTGATGACCTATGACCGCATTATTAAGAGCAACCAAGCCAAAATATACAAGGCAAACCGCGATCTCATTGAGCGCGATGGGGTCGAAGAGGAGTTTGTGTTGCCTACAGCAAACATTAAACAGCAGTCATGGCATTACACCCTGACCAATCCTGGCAACGACTGGTATAAAGAGTCGTTTGACGACAGCAAGTGGCTGACGGGCATGTCGGGCTTTGGTGCCAACGGACTTGCCAATATGACCTACGGCACACGTTGGACATCTTCCGACATCTGGCTTCGCAAGACCGTTGACCTCAGCCTGACAGAAGAAGAACTGAAGGCTCTGCGCATGGTGGTCTACAATGACGAGGATGTACAGATTTACGTCAATGGTGTGATGGCCTATAGTGCTACTGGATATCTTTCTGATTATAAGACAGTAGACTTTACGTCAACGGCACGTGCGGCTCTTAATCCTGAGGGCTCGAACATATTCGCCATACACGTAAAACAAACGACAGGGGGACAATATATTGACCTTGGCCTCACTCTTGACAAGGGTGCAAAGGAGCTGCCTGTGAAACGTGTGGCACAGATTAACATGGATTATACTAAGAGCTCGGAAATAAGTTTTACTGTGGGCTACAGCCTTAACCTCAGTGCTACGTCACCAGATAAAACACAGCAGTTCACCCGTCTGACCTTTGCTGACGGTGAAGCCAACTATATAGGACTTAATGACGGTGCTTTGCTGACCCCCAAGACGGTACAACTCAACATCACCGATTTGATGGCCGATGTTCCAGAGGGTGTCACTGTAAAATATTTTATATATGTCAATCCTCAGGTCAGTGGCGAGGGCGAAGGCACAATTCACAGCTGTGCGGTGATAGATTATACCCAGCAGGCTGCCGGAGTGCAGACACCCATGACCACACAGTCGGTAAGAGTGAGCCATGAAACAGGCACCGTACTCTTGTCGGCATCGGCAAGCAGTGAAGCCTTCAATGCACCACGCAACGCCCACCTTGACAGTAGCGGCAATCTTTGCTGGGATGCCCCGTTGCAGACAGCTGCCACTCTACAGAGCTACAAAGTACTCCGAAACGGAGAAAATATGGTGACAGTGCCAAGTGGCAGCCAAAGTTATCCTGTAAGCGATTTGACAGGAGAATATACTGTTGTGGCAGTCTACCTGAACGGTACTTCGCAACCATCTAACATCGCTCTCATGCCAGTCAATACAACTGTTGCCACCAACGTGGCACGTCATTTTGACGGTGGAGGGTTCTGTGTGCCAGAGGTTTTTATCAATCCCCAGTCTAACGCAACGGTAGAATACTGGTTCAAACCAGACGAGCTGACTGTCAACAGCAATCAAGTTGGACCTGGCTGGGGGAAATTTCTTATCTCATACGACCAGATGCAACGCGTAAGTGCAGGGTTTGACAACACTGCAGCCAAACGTATGCAGACAAGTGCAGGAACCATCAAGCCAGGTGTTTGGAACCATGTGGCAGTGACAATTGCAGGATCGCGTCTGAACCTGTATGTCAACGGTGAGTGGAAACGCACGCTTAATGCTTCAGGGTATAGCGGCATGCCGTCAGTGCCAGAGTTCATTTTCGGCTCTAACGGAGCAGCCATAAAGGGTTGGGTTGACGACGTAAGACTCTGGAAGTCTGCACGTACAGTTGGGCAGATAGCATCTGATATGGCCTCTCAGATAGTTAACCCCTCGGCAGAACCCGACCTCTTGGCATATTATAAGATGGACGAGATTGTTGTCAATGGAACAGCAAAATTGCGCGATTATGTCGGGGGCAACCATGCTCCTTACCTTAACAGCACGGCAACGGTGTTGGCAGAGGACACTACCATTTTGCGAGGAGGCACGACAGAGGCCAAAGCCGTAGACTTTGTTTTTTCTGATACCATTGCCGTTGCCGGCTCTGAGATTTTTGCAGAAGCAAAGCTTAACGGAAACGTTGTGTCATGGAGATGGAGCGAACAGACAACGGGCTTTTCAAAGGAAAACCTGTTGCGCGCTTCAATGGTATTCCCAAAGGAAGGAGAATATAGTGTAAGGCTTATGGCCACCGATATTGTTGGCAATGTGGTTGACACTGTGCACACCATCAGGGTGATGCCAGTGGATTTGCCCGTAGCCGACTTTGAAGTCTATCAGCCTGATCGTAAGGCTGGCTCTCCAATTACGTTGGTCAACAAGTCGTCGGGTACTAATGTCTCGTACAGGTGGAGTTTGCCGGGCTCTGAAGGTGAACAGACGCAAAACACATTCAACGCCTCAGCTCTCTATGCTACAGACGGAACATATAAGGTTACTCTCACGGTGACTAATCCCGCAGGGTCGGTAAACATTACAAAAAACATAGAGGTCAGCTCAGGAGTGCGCAATATGGCATTCGTTGTGGAACCCAACGTGATTTTGCTGGGCGAAACCACATCGCTTCAGGAAAAGAGCGGAGCAGACTCTGCAAATCTTGTGTGGACAGTGGCAAACGACAAGAGCCGCACACTTATTCAAGGTGGGTCCTCATTATTTAAGCCTGCAGGTGTGGGACGCTACAACATACAGTTGACCGATAGCGAGACGGGGTCCGCGTCGGCTGTGCCAAACGCTCTGTATGTTTGCAGCGCCAAGTCCAAAACAGGATTGTTTTTCCGTAATCAGGGTGAGAGCCTTACGGTGCCAAGCCCTATTACTACCAAGCAGATGAGATTTACTGTAGAGTGGTGGATGAAGCCGACAGTGGCACTTAATGCAGGTGCTATGGCAACGAAAAACGGTGTATTCTCTGTTTCAACAGACGGCACCGGAGTGATGACAGTGCGTGTCAACAACAAGGAAGTCGTTTCGCCAGAGGGCTTTGTCATCCCGAAAGAATGGCATCATTATGCAGTGGTGCTGACTGGTTCGCGCCTTTACCTTATGCGCGATGGAGAGATTATTACCAACATGTATCCAGTGCTAAACACTCCGGCATGGGACGACCTCGTGATAGGAGGTGACCAAGCTTCGATGTCGGCAGTTATTGACGAGTTCCGCATTTGGGGCAAGGGGTTGAAAGACGCATCAATGGCGGCCGTTTGCAACAGCCCGATAGAGAACATAGCACAGGCAGAGAGCAGTAATGCGCTGAAAGTGTATTACAATTTCGATGAAATCGCTACGGTTGTAACTGACCTGACAAGCAATGGACGCAACGGCGTTATGACTGGGTTCCAGAAAATAGCGGGTGCTAACTTTGTGAAGTCTGACGGAGTTTTCAGCTTGGGCATCAATACCCCATCAACAATACCGGCGGATGAAGACGTAACTGCATCTTACCTTACCAACAACAAGGCAGCTTTTGCACATACCGACACAGATGTCAACACCAGTCATACTTTGCAGTACTATGCCCTTGAAACAGGAACAGCCAACTCAACATGGCAGGGCGATATAGCATCGTCAGACAACGAAGGAGTGGCTGTAGACACCAAAAACGATGGTCAACTGACCTTTACCACCACATGGTTAGGGTTTCCGCAAGACGGAGTTGACAAGACTCTCTTCCAGACTGTCACTCTGCCAGCAGGCATCTATAGATTCTGCGCCAAAAGTTCTACCACTGACAACACAGACGACTGTATGCTTGTTGCAACATTGGGCGACAAACTTGCTACAATCAAGGAAATATCTTCCACTTTGGCCTGTGGATCTCTCAACGGAGGCAGCATAGAGTTTACCCTTCCTCACGAGACGGAAGTGTCGCTTGGCGTACTCTATAATCTGCCAGCTTACAGTTCATCGGTCATTTCAGAGTTCAGCCTTGCACGTCTGGGTTGTGCTATCATTGCCGCTGACAACGGAGAACTGTCGGGCATAGGCGGCAACACGTCAGACTCCGACAGGGTGAAAGTCAGCTCGCACAAGGGTGGAATAGACATTTACGGTCAGGGCGAAAAGGTTAGCGTATATACCGTAGATGGCCGATTAGTACAGAGTTTCAGAGCGGAAGGTGTCGTCAAGATAGCATTGCCCGCAGGCATATATATTGTAAACGGTGTCAAGGTAATCGTAAAGTAGATTTCCGAACGCCGGCGACTAAAGTTGCCCCATAAAATGAAATTGGAGGATGCCTGTTGGTTCATCCTCCAATTTCATTTTTAGCCTAAATTGTAGTTTCCTGATTTTGGT
>ERZ779890.391-NODE-391-length-48720-cov-4.403185_pt1 | contig 48720 bp, 34 predicted proteins | sample MGYA00511553_ERZ779890 | MGnify/ENA primary metagenome ERZ779890 (study PRJEB29588, sample SAMEA2152064) | human gut metagenome | biome: human gut; feature: human-associated habitat; material: faeces | place: Denmark | collected 2008/2010 ... | reverse complement strand
AACCAATAATAAGTCTGAGACTGCAAAAGCTTACCGCCAAATGAATTGGCTATTGAAACGATCAAATAAACTTTAAAAATAATTTTGTCTAATAGCTATATCACTCATTTCCAAATGAGGGATAAAGCCATTGGGTGCTTACGGCCCTGTGTGAACAAGGACACAGTAGTAAAGTCAGGGCAAAGGTGAACCATGTGAGGCAACAGAAAAATAATACACTGATAAACAAGTATATATATAAAAATATGAATATAGCAATTGTTGGTACAGGTTATGTCGGATTGGTTTCTGGCACCTGCTTTGCGGAAATGGGTGTTCATGTCACTTGCGTGGACGTGAATCGAGAAAAAATAGAAAACTTACAGAACGGTCGGATTCCTATTTACGAACCCGGATTGGATGAAATGGTGATGCGCAATTTTCGTGAAGGAAGGTTGAGCTTTACGACCCATCTAACGTCTGTCTTGAATGATGTGGACATTGTGTTCTGTGCCGTGGGGACACCTCCCGATGAAGACGGAAGTGCCGATTTACGATATGTATTGGCAGTGGCAAAACAATTTGGTGAGAATATTCAGAAATATACCCTGCTTGTCACCAAATCAACAGTTCCTATAGGGACTGCCCAAAAAGTGAAGGCTGTTATTCAGGCAGAGCTTGATAAACGATGTGTGAATGTTCCCTTTGATGTAGCTTCCAATCCTGAATTTCTAAAAGAAGGAGCAGCCATCAAAGATTTCATGTCGCCAGACAGGGTTGTGGTAGGAGTGGAATCGAAAAGAGCCAAGGAGTTGATGGGTAAACTTTACCGTCCTTTCCTGCTGAACAATTTCCGGGTAATATTTACCGATATACCCAGTGCGGAAATGATAAAATACGCAGCAAACTCTATGCTGGCTACCCGTATCAGCTTCATGAACGATATTGCCAATTTATGCGAATTGGTGGGAGCTGATGTGAATATGGTGCGAAAGGGAATAGGTTCGGACAGCCGTATCGGAAGCAAGTTCCTTTACCCGGGTTGCGGTTATGGCGGTTCGTGTTTCCCGAAGGATGTTAAAGCTTTGATAAAGACCGCAGAGAAGCATGGATATGAAATGAAGGTGCTAAATGCGGTGGAGTCTGTGAATGAAAAGCAAAAGAGTGTACTTTTCAATAAATTGTTCAAGCATTATAAAGGGGCTTTGCAAGGGAAAAAGATTGCTGTTTGGGGACTTGCCTTCAAACCGGAAACAGACGATATGCGTGAGGCGACTTCATTGGTCACTATTGATCGGTTGCTGAGGGAAGGATGCAAAGTACGGGTGTATGATCCTGTGGCAATGGAGGAATGCCGTCGTCGTATGGGCGGGGGTGTGGAATATGCCGCAGACATGTATGATACTGTCTTGGAAGTGGATGCTTTATTGATACAGACTGAGTGGAAACAGTTCCGGCTACCCAATTGGAGCCTATTACTGAAATTGATGAACAATCCGGTCATCATTGATGGGCGGAACATTTATGACGCAGAAGAACTTCAACATTTGGGCTTTGATTATTACTGTATAGGAAGATGAATAAGTTGAAAGCATTAGTCTTTTACCAGTACCTACCTCCATGGAGGATTGATGTGTTTAATGAGATGGGTAAATATTATGACATGACCATCGCATTTACGGATGCTGACAGTGAGGGATTCACCTATAACAGGAAAGAATTGCTGGAAAAACTGGAGAATATTAAGGTCCTTTTCTTGACTAAAGGATTCAGGATTGGAAATAGGCCTGTACGTCTGGGAATTTTCAATTTAATCAAAAAAATAGATCCCGATGTCATTTTCTCCCATGAGTATTCCTATACAAGTATTTTGGTAGCCTTGTATAAGCAAATGGGGCTATTTCACTACAACTATTATCTGACAACATCTGACAACTTGAAAATGGCCGAAATATCTTCCGGATTGAAGGCTAAATCCAGGAGCTATGTATTGACCCACAGCAATGGGATTATAGTCTATGGTGATGCTGTGAAGCAATGGTATCAAAGAAGATTCCCCCGATTGCGGATAGAGGTATGTCCTAATATACAGAATCCTCAAACATTGTTGGCTTATCGCTCACAGTTTCAACCTATCCTTCAAAAATACATTCAACAATATGGTTTGGCAGGGACTTCTGTTATTCTTTACACAGGTAGGTTAGTAAAAGCAAAAGGGTTGGATTTGCTGTTAAATGCGTTTGCAAAAGCACAAATCGTAAATTATAGATTGGTCATTGTAGGTGAGGGGGAACTATCAGAAAGCTTGCAACAACAAGCAAAGCGACTTGGGCTGAAAGACAAAGTGGTTTTTGCCGGATTTCATACCGATGTCGGTTTGTATGCATGGTATGAAATAGCCAATTTTTTTATTCTGCCGAGTAGGTATGAACCCTTTGGCGCTGTTATTAATGAGTCTTTGGTTTACGGATGTCCCGTGGTGGCAAGCAAGTATATCGGTGCCACGGATTTTGTGACCAAAGGCAATGGAATGTTATTTGATCCCATGAATGAAACAGAATTCATTTACATAATAAGGCAAGCCTGTCGGAAATATTCCAATAAGCCTTTATCTAGGGCAAACTTGATGCCATGCTCTTTTGACAATTATGTATCTGCTTTTTATAATATTAATCGAAACAAGTGAAAATAGATTATCATAACATGCCGAAAGGGGCAGGTATGACAACGTTTGCCATACGCTACATAATGAACATTGTTCGAACATGGTATTTATTTCATTTGAAATATCCATGGGTGAAATACAATGGTTTCGTGAGAGTTATGGCTCACACTACTTTTGCCAGAGGCATGAAAATAAGTATTGGTCATAACGTCCAGTTTGGAGAATATTGCAATATCGCTTCTGATGTCGTATTTAAAAATAATATCTTGATAGCCGGACGTGTTTGTTTTGTCGGAAGAAATGATCATCAGTTTGATACTGTGGGTGAACTTATCTGGAATAGTTCAAGAGGGTACAATGGCATAACGATTGTTGAAGATGATGTATGGATAGGGCATAGTGCTACAATCGTGGGCGGTATCACTATCGGCAAAGGGGTGGTAATAGCGGCTGGAGCTGTAGTGACACAAGACATTCCGGACTGTGAAATTTGGGGAGGTGTCCCTGCAAAGAAAATAAAGGATCGGTTCTCGACAATTAGTGAGAAAGAACATCATCTACGATATATTAAAAGGATACAAGACAATAAAAGAAAGAATTAATATTACAATGATAATAAGCGGACTGCTTCACATAAACTTTCAGTATAATGGACTATCAAGATCTATGAATATGAAAAGATAAACATGAAAATAAAATGAGAAAAGTAGCATTAATTACTGGTATTACCGGCCAAGACGGTTCCTTCTTGGCCGAATTCCTTTTGGAGAAAGGATATGATGTACATGGCACCATTCGCCGCTCATCTGTTGATTTCAGGGAACGGATCGCGCATTTGGAAGGCCATCCCGCTTTCCATCTTCACTATGCGGATCTAGGGGATTCCACGAGTCTCTCGCAGGTGGTGAAGAGGGTAAAGCCTACGGAGATTTATAACCTCGCTGCGCAGAGCCATGTGCAAGTCTCTTTTGATTCACCGGAGTTCACGGCTGATGTGGATGCTACCGGGGTATTACGTATTCTAGAGGCGGTAAGGCAAAATGATCTTACGGGTACTTGTCGTATTTACCAAGCCTCTACTTCCGAATTATATGGGAAGGTGGAGGAGGTTCCTCAGAATGAGAAAACGCCTTTTCATCCGTATAGCCCCTATGCGGTGGCGAAGCTGTATGGTTATTGGATCGTAAAGGAGTATCGGGAGGCTTATCATATGTTTTGCTGCTCGGGTATCTTGTTTAACCATGAATCGGAACGACGAGGCGAGACTTTCGTGACTCGTAAGATCACGTTGGCTGCCGCACGTATCGCGCAAGGGAAACAGGACAGGCTTTTATTGGGTAATTTATCGTCGCTTCGTGATTGGGGGTATGCCAAGGATTATGTGGAATGTATGTGGCTGATCCTTCAAAATGAGAAACCGGAGGACTTCGTGATCGCTACGGGTGAGCAACATTCCGTACGGGAGTTTTGCGAATTGGCTTTCCGTTATGTGGGCTTTGAATTGTACTGGCAAGGTGAGGAAGAAAATGAGAAGGGAATCGACCGCAAGACGGGAAAGGTGCTGGTGGAGGTATCTCCCGATTTCTATCGTCCCACCGATGTGGTTAATCTTTGGGGAGATCCATCGAAAGCGAGACGTGAGCTGGGGTGGAATCCGCGAAAGACTTCTTTTGAGCAACTGGTGAAGATAATGGTGGACGCGGATATGGCGAAGGTGGCCGTGGAACGTGCCTCTGCGCATGTTCGTACTAATTTGGCTGAGTATCTAGAGAAGGGCATCGTGAAATGATGGAGAAGAACGCTAAGATATATGTAGCCGGCCATAGAGGATTGGTCGGCTCTGCCATTTGGGAGAATCTGGAAAGAAAGGGATATGAGAATCTGGTAGGACGTACGCATAAAGAGCTGGACTTATTGGATGGCATCGCTGTCAAGCGCTTTTTTGATGAGGAACAGCCGGAGTACGTGATTCTCGCAGCCGCTCATGTAGGGGGGATTATGGCGAATAGTAAGTATAGGGCTGATTTTATCTACCGGAACTTACAGATTCAGCAGAACGTGATTGGTGAGAGCTTTCGCCATGGGGTCAAGAAATTGTTATTTTTAGGTAGCACTTGTATTTATCCACGTGATGCGGAGCAGCCGATGCGAGAGGACGCTTTGCTGACTTCTCCGCTGGAGTACACGAATGAGCCGTATGCGATCGCCAAGATTGCAGGGTTGAAAATGTGCGAGAGTTTTAATCTGCAATATGGTACGAATTATATCGCTGTGATGCCGACTAATTTATATGGCCCGAATGATAATTTTGATTTGGAACGTAGCCATGTATTGCCAGCTATGATACGGAAGATCCATTTGGGCAAGTGTTTGAATGAGGGAGATTGGCAAGGTGTTTGCCGGGATTTAGATGCCCGTCCAGTGGAGGGTATTGATGGACATTGCTCCCAAGAGGAAATTCTTTTGGTTTTGGCTCGTTATGGGATCTCTTCGGATAAGGTGGAGCTATGGGGAACTGGTAAGCCGCTTCGAGAGTTCTTATGGAGTGAGGAAATGGCAGATGCGAGCGTATATATCATGGAACATGTGGATTTTAAGGATACTTATTCGCAAGGAGATACTGATATCCGTAATTGCCATATTAATATAGGTACCGGGAAGGAGATTTCGATCGCTACTTTGGCAGATTTGATCGTGAGAACAACCGGTTATCGAGGTAAGGTAGAGTTCAATCCCACAAAACCGGATGGAACTATGCGTAAATTGACCGATGTGACCAAACTGCATGAGTTGGGATGGCATCACCGGGTGGATATAGAGGATGGCGTGAGAAAAATGTATTATTGGTATCTAAGCGCTGTTATAAGATAAATGATTGCTTATGGATACGCATGTTGTTATTGCCTGAATACCTTGTATTCGGTTTTTATATGTATCTTTGTGAGAAAACAATAGATATATGATAGCTGAAATTAAATTCAAGAATATGTTCTCATTCAGAGATGAGACAGTTCTTAGCTTTGAGGCAGATAAGAGTAAGGATTTGGAGTCATATCATGTTGTTGAGCTGGCTCCGGATGTAAAATTACTTAAGTTAGCTGTCATTTATGGAGCCAATGCCTCAGGAAAAAGTAATATTATTAAGGTTTGCGATTTTATAAGGTCCTTTATAACTTGCACTCCACTTAATAAAGCGGAGCTAATTAAGATTGTTCCGTTCTTGCTAAATAGAACAAGTAAAGAACAAGCATCAGAGTTTTCTGTTTCATTTTATGCCATGAATGGAGACAAGGCTATCAGATATGTCTATTCCGTATTGTTGGAGACTACGCACATTGTCCGGGAAACCTTGATTTATTATCTCAGTCAACAACCGGCCACTGTTTTTGAACGTAGCATGGAAAACAATGTCTCTTCCATCAAATTTGGTCAAAAAGTTAAAATCAGTACGGCTGCAAAAGAGGAAATAACCTTAAAGTGTTTACCTAATATGTCTGTCTTTGCAGCTTACATGCAGGTAAATACCAATATTGCAGAAATGGAAACAGCCCTTCAGTATTTGACTAAACAAATGATGCCTGCGATAGTACCTACATCATCACTTAGCCGCTATGCAGAAGAGGCAATTAAAAAAGAAACTGCCAAAGAATATATCCTAAGGTATTTGCAGGAAGCAGACTTCAATATTTCGAATATTTCTTCAAAAGAGCAGGAGACTAAAAAGGGAGTAGTAAATTATACCATGTATCAGCACAAGGTCTCTTCCGGGTTGGGGGGGAATGATTACTATGAGTTCCCGGAGTTGTATGAATCAGATGGTACCATACGAACATTCGGCTTGGCATCCCAGATACAAAATAGTATTGGAAGCAATGCATTCCTTGCTGTAGATGAAATAGAATCATCTCTTCATCCTAAGTTGATCGAATATATGATTGAACGTTTCTTGAAGGAGTCAAAGCAAGCTCAGTTACTGCTTACTACTCATTATGACGGTCTGTTGGGGGAAGAGGATCTGCTTAGAAAAGATAATATCTGGTTCGCCGAGAAGAACACAGATGGAGCCAGTGTACTATATCCTCTAACTGATTTCAAAGGCTTGAATAGAATAAGCTCTCTACAAAAGGCGTATAAGTTTGGTAAATTTGGGGCAGTTCCTAATCTATAAATACCGGCCTTATGAGAAAAGTTAGAAAGAATATTGCCACTAGACAAGTCATTCATATTGTGGGTGAAGGACTGACTGAATTGTTTTATTTCAGTCATCTTAAAAAGTTTCTAGGCTACAGATACTCTATATCTCCACGTCTGTTTGAGAATAATAGTATCGAGAAGATTGATAAAAAGATAAAGGAGCTTCTAAATGAAGATGTATTTGTAATCTGTGTTTTCGATGCCGATGTTAGCAGACGATCAGATGCTGAAAATAGGAAGATGGCAGCTCTGAAAAAGAAATATGAGAAGAATGGTAATGTTATTCTGTGCGACAGTTTGCAATCAATCGAATATTGGTTCCTTTTGCATTTTGAGGATACTTGCCGTCATTTCCTAGATTCAGCAGCTACAGAAAGAGCATTAAAGCAATATCTGCCAACATACGATAAAACTCGAAAATACCTTGAGAAGGATAAATGGGTTAAAGAAATGCTTGCTGATTCAAAAATGGATAAGGCATGTGAACTAGCTGAAAAATATAAAGGTAGAGATTCTTATAGCGAGATTTATAAGGCGATTAAAAAAGTTAGTGAATAATAATATACTGATGAAGCAGGTATAACCAACTTATGAATTAATAAATATTTTTGTTGTAATTATATTTTGAATGTGATACTATGAATTTACAAGAAGGTTTTTATGTTTATACAAATTATAATATAATAGACGGAATTAAGTATCAAACAATAAAGGCTATTTTTGAATGTAGAGATAATAAAATTATAATTTCAAGTTGTAGTGAAGATGACGATGAATATGAATCTCCATTTGTTTTATATCAGGGAAAAAAGTTAGAACTTGTTGATTCTATTGATGACATAGAAATATATAATTTCCTTGATTTATCTTGTCCAAGATATGGATTAATAGGTGAATTAAAAGATATAAAGAAAGAACTTATAAAATTAGATTTGAATTGTGGAGAAACATATAGCCAGATTTATCGTCCATTGTTAAATTATAAAATGATTCAACATTGCTCGGATGATTTACATGATGAAAAGCCAAGACGTGATTGTTATTTAGATTTGGCAATAGACGATCAGGAATATTATAATCGTTTAAACCAGCTAGAGATTCTGATAGATGATTTATATTCAGTTTTTAAGGTTGTTGCTCCACATCCTGATAATTGGGATGTTTATGGGCATGAAATTAGAAATATTATAATATTAGCGTGTTCTGAAGTAGACTCAATGATGAAAAATATTCTTGAAAAGAATATGATGACAAAAAAAGGATTATTCTTTAATACAAATGATTATATCCAGCTGCTGAATCCTTTAAGGCTTGTAGAATATACTTTATCTTTTAATCGATATGCATTACTTGGAAATTTTTCTCCTTTTCTTAAATGGGATATTAAGGAGCCAACTAAAAGTTTAGATTGGTATAGTGCTTATAATCAGATAAAACACGATAGGGAGAATAATTTTGCATCAGCAAATTTAAAAATGGCTATTAATTCTATTATGGTTTACGCAGTATTATTAATAGCTCAATATGGATATAGAAATTATTGGAGCATCGAACCTTAGACTGCCCGTATTGCTGCGTTTCCCGAATCCCCATGTCCTGAATATGCGGATTTCAGTACCTGCGGGTTTCATGTTCCGGATATTGACCTGCGTCCAGGGACTTCCGGTGGTATCATAGGCGGCTTTTCCCATGTCATCGAAACAGAATACCGTTTCCGGTATCAGGCATATATCCGCATATTTTCCTGTTATCCGTTCTATATGAGCTTTTCCGAAATAGTCACCCGAACGTGAGACAAATTCCACGCAGTCTCCTTCTGTCGGGCACATCTGTCTGCTTCGGACATTCTCCATCAGTTCCAGCATACGGTTCACTTTCCGTACCTCCTTTTCTGTAATGGGATACCCGAAGTCACCGTTTGCCAGTTCAAGCCTGCCAAGGTCATATCGTATCTTTATATTCATTCTGTTCTCCTCCTGTTTTGTGTATAGCGTTCAACCTGTCGGGTGACCATATCACAGAATTTCTGGCCGTTTTCTTCCTCACCCCTGAAATAGGCGGCCATCATCAGCAGGTTCTTGTTATAATAATGCACCCATTTGTCATGGAAATGTGCGCCGGGAACCTGTCCGAATGTTTCCTGAAACAGTTCCAGGGTCAGATCCTCGTCCTGTCTCCTGTTGTATTCCCATATTGCCAGAAGCAGCATGTCATTGTAATTCAGTCTCATATTGCGTTGGTATTTGAAGTAGCCATTATGATGTTGCAGCAACTTGTTTTTCTGACATTCTCCTTCAGCTTTCCGTTGTTTACCAGTCTGTCGTATGCCTCATGCACGAACCTGTATGCAGGCGAATCATATCCGATGCCGTGCAGATGTGATGTCGTCGCCACATTTATCCTTGATGCCATCATGGAAAGTATGTCCTCTTTCCCTGCCCGGTGGTTACTGAAGGCATCCAGTATATTCCGGTGGATGCACGTTCCGTATCTGGCACGGTAATATTCCATTTCTTCTTCATCGGTGAAGGAATACACCTCTTCCGCTATCGTATCCTTTACAAGACGGAATGTACGGCCTCCTTTTTTCAGTATGGCTGTAATCTGTGGGATATGCAGTGTTTCACAGTAGCCGCTTATTTCCATCGGATGCACGTACAGGCGTGTCTTTCCTTTTACAAGATACATGGCCTGTGATATACAGTCTGTTCTGTCCGTGTCAAATCCTTCTTCATGGAACTTCTCTTTTATTTCCTTGTAGAATGCGTCCGTTTTCTCATGGGAAAGACCTTTTCCCCATTCATATCCGCTTTCCAGACTGAAAAGCAGATGGAAGAGGGTTGTCCGCCCGGTCTTGCTTTCCCAGTAGCCGTAAAGGTCGGTCGTGCCGGATTTCGGTCCGAACCTGTATCCGTCCGGAGTATAGCTTTCCATCACTTCCAGGAGTGAGTTCATGAAATTTTCCGATTCTTCCGATTTCCACCATTCTGACGTATCATCATCCATGGCATAAGCCGGTATATGGTTCATAACCTGCAGGCATTCCGGAGTTTCTTTCAGAATGTCCAGCATCCTTGTGACGGCTTCCTTCCTTTGTCTGATGGAGAACAGTTCCGTTCCGGTATCCGCGTGAAGCCTGTTCTGTGTCTTCTGGTCTGTAATCATGACTTCTGATATTTATTGTTATACATTGTCTGCCTGTAAGGTACAGGCATTCTTATTTCTTGTTGTCCCTGTTGTCTGTTTGCCCGCATCCCTGCAAGGCTTGGCGGAAAAAAATACCGGAGCGAAGCGAGGATGATTTTTTTCCAGACAACCAGCCCGGCAGGGCCGCCTTGCGGGTGTTGCGCGGCAAACAGCTATTTTTGCAGCAAGAAATGAGGATGCTGTCATCATGTCTCCGGCATAAAAAAAGGGAACCCCATATTGCATGAGGCTCCCCAATACAGACTGTCGCATATATGTCAGGTATGTATGCTCCATCCGTGGAAACGTTCCATGATGACGGCAAAGGATTCGTCCGGATTTCCATGATACAGCAGTCCTCCGACAATGCCTGTATTCCCGTCCGGATAACGTTCGCAGAATCCGAACGAATACGGCGCATGGTCGTAATAAAGTTCGATTTCGCATGGACGGTTATCGTTCTTTTCCCATTGTTTGAGACGTTCAAGACAGTTTTCCAGTGTCTTGTCATTGATGGATTTCGCATACTGTACGACCTTGTCATAATGCTCTTGTGAACAGCAGATTTTCATATCGTTTGAATTTATTGGTTAGTAAATGTTTTTTCAGTCAATCCAGAAAGTACCGCAATGAGGGCATCTGCATCCGGCAGGATATTCATTCGAATACCGCACGTCACGGTGGCGTTTGTAGTTCATGTCACCGAAGGTGCATTTCCCGCTTCGGAATGTCTGCTCATAAGCGGCTTCCTGTTTCTTGTATTCAGCCATCCGGCTTTTTCGGACAGATCCGGTAAAAGGTATCATGCCCGTTTCCCATTTTGTGGAATCACACCAGTCATTGGTCATGCCACAGACTTCATTGGCATAGGAATAGTGTACCTGTGAATCGACAAACAGGTTCTCCCTTCGGAAAGGGAAAGTGATATCCAGCGGAATCCGTACATGATGTCCGGAACCGTTCCGGCTGTCGGTAATGGCCACCACTACATTCCCGTGGAAACGGATGCTCTTGAAATCGTTCTCAGGGTCTTTGCTGATGAGCCTGTCAAACATGGCGTTGAAGTAGATGCGCAGTTCTCCGCCGTATGTGGCATTCTCTACCAGTTCTTCAATCTTCTCGTCAAACTGACCCTTTTTCAGATGCAGTGCGCGGCGTACCTTATGGCAGGCCATGGCGACTGATTCTCCCCGTAGTGAACAACCGGTCAGATATCCGCTGATTTCCACTCCGAGCGAATAGAAGAAATTAGTGACGGACGAGTTGCGTATCAGGTCCTTTACCGGGTCGGAATCGTTCCGGTCGTAGAGAAGTTCCCTGATTTCATCTTCATGCTTTTCAAACTCTCCGGCAAGATTGTCCGCTTCCATATTCTTTCTTGTCTCCTCCAGATAGTCGTGCATATTTGAGCTTTCCTGTTCCTCATACCATTCGTATGCCTTTTCATAGAGTTTTTCCATTTTGTTGGAACGGATGCATTCCTCCTGGATGTCTTCATGCTCATCAAGATCATCCCGGAAGTCCACGTAGTAGAGGCTTACATACTGTGGAATATAGTCTGTAAGTTGTAATGTCTGGTTCATGATTCCTGATTTTAAGAGTTATACAAATGAAAAAGCCCTGCTTGTCGTGCAGGGCCTGATTCTTGTGGAACTGAAACCTTTGGAATGTCTGTTTGTATGGTATCTCCATGTCTCAAGCAGATAATCCTTGGATCCCTTGATACTTCCGTGTACCATACATCCTTTTTCATCGTACAGGTAGCAGGCGTTAAGTAGAACCGGTATGCCGTCATGCACCTTGTACATGTGCAGCTCAATATCATTCTTTATGGCGGCAGACTTTTCCTTTTCCACTTTTCTGTGTATGGTTTTTCTGACCTCGCCGATATGGGGAGAGGTATAGCCGATTATTTCCGAATGGAATGCAAACTGATATTTTTCCATAACACTTTATCCGTATTAAAATTCTGATATAAGTTCATCTTCATATACCTCCAGTTCAAGACCGCTCTCGACAATCCTGACCAGCCAGCGGCATTCCAGTCTTTCCATCAGTTCGACGGCACGGTATCCCTTATAGGGACGTCTCAGAAATACAATGTCTCCGGTTTTCATATTTGTTCCTCCTTTTTATTGTGCGTAGATTGTTTCGATTAGTTCTGCATCCGTAAGATAGCGCAGTTCCTGTGTGGAGCAGAACAGGCAGATGCCATCCAGCAGTTCATTTGCCGCAGCATCCAGGTTCCGTACTCCTTCGATCAGAGATTCTTCCAGTTCCTTGCTTGAAACAAGATATATTCCGTGAATGTCTTGAACAGTTCTCAAAGGGAAGTGATTGCCTATTAAAAACACTCAACAAATCTCACATTCTATAGTTAAAGCGCTCACACCGAGCGCTTTTCTTTTTGCGGTCACTCTCGATAGAAATCGATTGTGACCGTTTTTGCGTCTATTTTCGTACCGCTCTCGTACCGCGAGGGAAAAGAGTGGCTCTGGGCGTGGGCAAGGTGATGGAGGAATGTAACACGTTGCAACTCTCTGAAACGCCTTGACATGTCATAAGCGAAATGATTGAGGAATTGATAAATCCAAAATACTATAGAATGAAAAGTAAAATACCAATCAAAAAGAAATGTGAGTGGTGTGGCAAAGACTTCATCGCCTACAAAGTGACTACTCGTTTCTGCAGTAAGCAATGCAACAGTTATGCGTATAAGGATATGCTTCGTAATCAAAGAATAAAATTGGTTCAAGATAGCATCATTGTGCAAGAGCAAAACGAAACGGACTCCAAGGAATACCTCTCTCCTAAGGAAACTGCTATGTTGTTGTCTGTTGACAGAGTAACTATATATCGATACCTTTGGGATGGTTTGCTCCCATGTATAAGAATGAGAGGCAAAACTTTCATCCGTAAGGCCGACATCGAAAAGATGTTTGATGAAGCCAAGCCTTATCAAAAGAGACATAAGAATGAGAGAGCTCCCATCACCGAGTTCTACACAACCGCTGAAATCCTTGATAAGTATGGCATCAGCGAGTCAGGCTTGTACAAGATAGCCAAGAGCGAGAACATTCCGAAAATGTTTCAGCGTGGCAAGTCCTATTGGAGCAAGAAACACATTGACGCTTACTTTGCCAAGAAAGCCGTGGATGCAAGCATCACGGAGTGGTATTCTGTAGCAGACATGAAAGAGAAATTCCACATGACCACCACAGCTGTCTATACTTTTGTTTCAAACTTCAAGATACCCAAGAAGCGGATAAAGAAGAAAGTGCTCTACTCCAAGCGCCATGTGGATATTTCCAAGGGAATAGCCGAACCTGACGCGCCACAATACTACACCATAAAGGAGGCTATGGCAAAGTTTCATGTCTCCCGTGACCAGCTTTATCATTATGTGAAGACCTACAACATTCCCAAGGTGCAAGAAGGAAAGTATGTCAAGCTGTCCAAGAAAGAGTTGGACGAACTGTTCGCCCCACCTACTATCGAGCGGTAAGGTTATGGTTATATCTTACTTGTCTGCGGTTATCTCATTAATAACCCGACACTGCAAGAATAACCGCCTTACTTTGCACACACATTCAATTATAAAACATCAAAACGAAAGATATTATGCCACACTATCACACATGCACCACGGTGTCGCTGCTCCGACGCCCCATTGCCAATGGACGCTTGTCCTTGTATCTCGACTTCTATCCTGCCATCCGCAATCCCGAAACGATGAAGATGACACGCAGGGAGTATTTGGGTATATACATCTTTGCCAAGCCAAAGAATGATGCCGAACGGGAGTTCAACCGCTCAATGATTGAGCGAGCAGAAGCAATACGCTGCATGAGAGTCACTTCGCTCATCAACGAGAAATTTGATTTCCTTGACCATGAGAAGATGAAGAGCGACTTCCTCGCTTACTATAAGAAGAAATGTAGAGGACAAGACCAAAAATGGGATATTGTGTACAAGCACTTCAGCAACTTCGTGCAAGGCCATTGCACTTGTGGAGAGGTAACGGTAGACCTCTGCAAGAAGTTCCGTGAATACTTACTTGGTGCAAACCAACTTCGACTCGCTCATCTGAAAATCAGCAAGAACTCGGCAGCTGGTTATTATTCCACATTCCGTGGTTTCCTCAATATCGCCTATCGTGAGAAGATGATTAAGGAGAATGTGAACGATTTCTTGGAGAAGATTGAAACGGACGATGCAAGGAGTTTCTAACATCAGAGGAACTAAAGAAGTTGGCTGCTACTCCGTGCGACATCCCTGTGTTGAAACGAGCATCGTTGTTCTCTTGCCTTACAGGACTTCGAATCAGCGACATCCTTAATCTTGCATGGGATGACATACAGTTGGCTCCCGACCTTGGCTATTGTGTCCGTATCCGAATACAAAAGACGGACACGGAAACGAAGCTCCCCATCAGCGATGAAGCCTTACAACTCTGTGGCGAGCATACTGATGACAAAGTGTTTCGTGGACTCACCCGAAGCATGGTGAATTATCCACTCCGCAAATGGATTGCAGCTGCCGGTATCAAGAAGCACATCTCATTCCACGTGGCTCGCCATACTTACGCCACGTTGCAGATTGCCTCAGGCACAGACATTTATACGGTCAGCAAGATGCTTGTCCACAAGAATGTTACCACAACGCAAATCTATGCCGACCTTGTGAACGACAAGAAACGTGAGACGGTCGGCAGGATTACCTTGAAATAAACAGTTCTGAGTCTTTTGTAAGTCCAAGTTTTATCGTTGATTACGAAACGGCTTGGACTTCATTTATTGGTTCTATTCACCCTTTTGGATAGAACCAATTTTGTTTTTCACCCATCAAAATGGTGGTTATCTGATAGTTCTTTCTATTCTTTGCCTATATGTCCGATAACTTTGTATCAACAAAACTCACAAAATCGTATCGGCTTATGAACATGACAAAGTATGTATCTACCAACATTTACTTGATGATGACGCTATTCGTTTGCGCCATATCCTATATCTATGTCGTTAATGGATTGAAATGTCATGCTGTGTTGGGAGTGTGTTCCATAGGTATTGAGAGTATCATCTCTCATTCTGTTTATGTGGTTCTATTGTCTATGTGTAAGGAAGGAATGACAAGGCACAAGACATCAGCAAGGAAACCGGTCGTTTCAGAAGATTTGGGCAAAAAGCCTATGCCTTTGAGGACAGAAGAGCAAGAAGTCTTGCCTGTACAAGAAATTGACGCAATAGAAACTAATCGCCAAGCGGCTATCACTCAATGCAATGAATATATAAGAAAGGTTGTTGCCCAATATTTCCCCGAAAAGTTAATGCCCCAACTATTGCATTTGGTTGATGAGTATGCCAATGGCATTATAAGTTGTACTCCTATTATGATTGCCATTAACGACACAAAAGGACTTCGCCCTATTGACTTCTACCACTTGATTTGGATTCTGTGGACTCGCCTGAACACCTTAGACCGGAGGGTATCTTGCCGTTTCATAAAGAATGCTTTTCCGATGATTCTTGAAAACACCAACGAGGAGACTATCTACCGAAAGATGAATGATACTTATGTCAAATGCACGATAGAGAACATTCCCAAAGACGAACCTTTGATAACATAAGAATATGGTTACGGTTATTACTCACCAACAAGCAGTTATTTATGAAATAACCGTTGGGAAGAATAATAACCACAGAACTTTGCAGCATGAAACATCAAAATCCAGAAAGTTATGGACAATATCACATTCGAGGCAATGCCTCAGGCTATTTCTGAACTGATTCAGAAAGTTGACACGTTGCAAAGTACAGTAGCAGCGTTGCAGGAACATTGTAACAAACCGCAAGTTGAACCGATGATTGGCATTGATGAAGCGTGCAAGATTCTCGGTCGGGCTAAGTCCACGGTCTATGCTCTCACGCAAGCGCACAAGATACCATTCTACCAGCCAGGGAAGATGCTCCAGTTCAAACGCTCGGAGTTGACGGCGTGGATGGAGGGTACCAAGCAAGACGCTTCTTCGCAGACAAATGAAAGTATTGCCGAACAAATGCGCAGCAAAGTAAGGCACAAGCCGAAATCTAATTGGGGAATGTAGTCATGGAATACATCAAGTTGATTAACCGCTTTTGGGAAACCAATCGTAATACACAGTTTACCATGGCAGAGACAACGCTCTACTTCTATCTGCTCAATGAGGCTAACCGCGACTATTGGCAGATGCCTATTGCCTGCGCCACGGCCATCATCTGTGCATCTACGGGTATGACTAAAGCCACACTCATCCGTGCTCGCAACGGGCTGAAGAAGAAAGGACTTATCGGTTTTACGGAGGGTGTTCAACATTCTCGCGCCCCAACCTATCATATCCGCACATTTGAAACCGATGGCGAAACTGCTGACAGTACTGCTCATAAAACTGATGCCGAAACCACTCATGCAACCATTATTAAAGACAACAACATAAACAAAGAAATCTCTAATCACCACGCACGCATGAGCATTGACGATTTGGAAAAGATTTTGGTCGAGGATGTGGAATGGCATAATAGCATCATCAGTCAACTGACTGATCATCGAATATCAGAGTCTGCACACCTCATTCCATACATCCGCAAGTTCTTTGCCTACCTCCGCATCTGCAAGGTTACGGAGAAGGAAGAGTCAGACTGCCGCAGTCATTTCTTCAACAAGATGAAAAAAGAATATCTCAAGACAAATAGCAACAATTTTAACAAGCAAAATTATGAAAGTAAACGAAGTATTGAAGTCACAGTTACTTCACCGCAAGCCTATGAAGGCTCGTTTTAAGTTGCCGATGAACAGCGAATTGGCAGCTCAGTATCTGACAGCAGCCATCTCGGCAGAAGTGGAATATCGCAACCATCCATTTCGGAATGGTAATGAGTTGCATAAACAAGTTGCAATTGTTGCCCACTGGCTTTGTGGCATGTCCGGCAAGAACAGTCTGTTGCTTGTTGGTGGTTGCGGCAATGGCAAAACAACCTTTGTCTATGCCATGCAAAACCTCGTCAATCATCTTGGCATCAAGAATCAAGCGACAGGTCAGGACTTCGGCATCAGCCTCTACAATGCCAAAGACCTTGCCAACATCTGCAAGACGCATCCCAAAGATTGGCGGTCACTCATGGACAAGGACATCCTGGCAATAGATGACCTTGGTACCGAGCCTCGCGAAATCATCGAATACGGCAATGTGCTCAGTCCCATCATCGACCTTATCTCCTACCGCTATGAACACCAACTGCCGACTATCATCACCTCCAACCTCACCCCTCAACAAATCTCAGAGGTGTACGGCAAGCGTATCGGTGACCGATTGAAAGAGACAACCGAGATTGTCCCTTTCTTGAATGGCTCATACAGAGGCTAGGAAACAATAATTGTTCATAAATGTCAAGCCAATGCTCAATGCGCACCTCACATAAGATGCACAAAGAGCACTGGCTTCTACTTTTCCAACGAGATATCTCGATGCCGCTAAAACAACGATTTTAAAAATCGGTAAGCCTAATTACCGGTTTTGAGAAAACCGCAACAGGCTGCCACTCCCAAAGGAGTTCTTGGACAAGCCAGGCATCCTCGGCTAAGTGCCTTAGGGGAGCAAGCTCTGGCAGATTTTTCACTTTGATTTGATACACTCCTCATACACCGCTAACCCTTTCACGGTCAGAAGATATTTCTGACGAGGATGACGAGACGAGTTGGGATATAGCAAACAAACATAACCATCACCGATGGCAGGCTTCAGATAAAGATTAAGAAAATTGTCTCTTCCCTTTAATTCCAAAGCCTTCATCATACTCTTCACAGATAATTCTTTATTTCCAATTACAGCAATCAGCCGTTTGACATTAGCATTATCCGTACACAGCTTGCCCTGTACTTGTCCTGTACTTGTCCCGCGTTTGTAATCTTCTTGTTTATTGTTTATTCCACCTGCAAGATTGGGCTGCACTTTCCATTCATTCGTTGCATGGATATGTAGATAACGGTTACGTAAATCCCATTTTTCACCCAACAACAGGTTTCGGAAGAAATGCTCTAAATACACAGATGTGTAATCAATTCCTTTTATGGCGTTCTTGTAATTTGCACGAACCAAGGCGTTACGGAAATACCATGAATGTTGAGCAAAAAGGCTATTGTCAACTTTGAAGCCTATAGAACGTAGGTAGAGAATTGTGAATACAGCCGTTGTACGAGTATTACCTTCGCAGAAAGCATGAATCTGCCACAGACCGGAAACAAATCGCGTGATGTGCTCCACCATGGCATCAGTTGATATTCCCTTATAGCTAAACTCTTTCTCTTGACTGATATCATAATCTATGGCTCTTCTCAAATCCTCCCAGTTCAGATAGTTTACGGTATCACCATCAAGTACCCATTCACGCTTCGTAATATCATAGTCACGCAGTTTGCCAGCATGCTTAAACACACCGTCAAAAACCCTACGATGGACAGAGATATAACCTCCAGTGCTGAAATCCAATGTCTGAGACGAAAGTATCTTGGTGATGTTGGCAGAGACTTTATCCGCCTCTTGCTTCTCATCATCATCGGGCTCACGCTGAGTTTTCGACTGATAGTAGCTTCTTATCAGTTCACGTGCTTCATCAATATCTATTTCACCCTCAATGTGCTTGCAAGCAGTAGCCTTCAGATAATCGGAAGTCAGCAAACCATCAACAGCCTGCAGTCCGATTGCAGTCTGCCAAATGGATGCTTTCTCCCTTTGGCTAGGTTCACCTTGACGGATGTATTCGTCGAAGTCGGTATAATATTGTCTATTGTTAACTATAATCCCCATAGTGATTTTATGTATAAAATAACGATTCCAATAAATACTATTTTACAACATCTAACAAACCTGACGGTTCACCAAAGCCAACCATGTAAACGAGTTGTCTTGCACGAGTAATGGCAACATACAGCAGCGAACGCTTTGATGAAAGGTACTCCTTTTGTGCCACCTTATCCATACCTGAGAACGGATAGCCTTCAGTGGCTTTAGAAGGTAGGTTCCTTTCGTTTACTCCCATTAGAATAACAACACGGTACTCCAAGCCTTTAAGTGAATGGAAAGTGCAGAGGTCTACACCATTTGAACAGCCCTGCTTCTGAGTTCCCTTTAGTACACGATAGTCCGTGCCATCATGGTGCAAACGGCTTTGCATTTCCTTAAGAAGGTTCATGCTTGGTGCAGCAATACATATCTCAGACAATTTGATATTAGAATCCAGACACTCCTTCATCCATTCAACAACCTGCTGAACTTCAGAATTTGCATCATCAACAATTTTATACTGAGGGGCAACACCTTCATGGATGAGCGAAACATATCCATTTGTTGACTCCTTGCCGCCATCCATATCGTCGTAATCAACGCCCTTAACAACGCTTACAGCAACACGCTTGATAGGTTCTGTGGTACGATAGTTGATCTTCAGTTTTCTGCTTCGCACACCTCTAACGTTAATGCCTGCTGCTCCAAAGTTTATCTTACGACCATTATAGATGCGCTGGATAGGATCACCTGTCAAGAAAAGATCATTCTTGCCTTCAGCTACTAATGCTCTGAGGAATTTTAACTCAGGATTAGAGAAATCCTGAAACTCATCCGCTATAACGTTTGTGTAAGGGTGGATGTTGTTCTCATTCAAATAGTTTGTCGTCTCATTGAAGAGTTCAAGGCGATCAACGACTCTTCTCTCTTGTTTGAGAGCATTATATTTCTCAACGAGTTTCCAAATTCCGATGCGTTGCTTACGGCTTAATGCTTTGGTACGTCCAACACGAGGTTGCATCATATACTGCTTCGCATCCTTGTTACCAAAATACACAATGACATCAATATACTCATCGTAAAGGAATTGCTCATCGAACTCTGTTACCTCTGTTTCAAGAACTTCACGCCACAGTTTCAATGACTCCTCATCACCGCTGTAATCCAGCACTTTATAACCTTCCTTAACCTTGTACTTCTCGGCAGTGTCAAGCAAGACTCGATCAATGTTGTTTAGAGTATACTTGTTCTTTGGTACTCCAAGCTTCTCGATAGAGTCGGCAATGTTAATGCTCAATGTCTTTGTATAAGTAGTAAACAGAACATTTGCATTAGGATTCTCACACAGATATTTAAGTCTGTGCAATGCAGCGATAGTTTTACCTGTACCTGCACCACCGCTGACCTTCATTGTACCTTTATACTCAGCATTCACCAGTTTTCTCTGAGAAGGATGGAGGAAAATCTGCCATTTGTCCATACCTTGTTCAATGATACGCTGAAGTGCATCGTCATCTGTGATTTCCACAAAACGACGCTTATTATTATCACTGAGCAATTTATCTTCATTTTCCTTTACCTGGCCTTCTTCAATTGTAGCTATGATGGAATCGATATTCTCTCCATCCATAATATTGAAAATATTCTCGTAAGCATCTACGGGAAGAATCGGTTCTAATAGGTCCAGATCATCAAGCGATTTAATCTTCAATACTCTTGCTATGACTTCCTCTGGAACACCAATCTTAAGAAGTTTCTCCTCAGTTATTCCTTCAAAGATAGTCGTTTCATTATCTGTTTGTACCTTAGGCACAGCTATCTCCTCCTGCTTTTCCTCAATAGTAATGAGCTGACAAGCCTGAGTATGCTCGTTCCATACAAATCGCTTGTTTATCCCCCAACGATATGCATCCTCATGGTCTCCAACATAAAGCAAAGAATAATTTTCTCCGTCAAGCACACCGACAATGACTCTATAGTTATCATCTATCCTTGCAGTTCGGAGTGTTGAGTTCTTAAACTGAGTGATTGGTTCCAGATGTATTCCTGCGGAAGTATGGTTTTCGCGGAATTTTCTCTGGAATGACACCACCTTGTCTTGAATTTTCTTCGGCAGTTTAAACACTGCATCAAAGAATGTTTCTGATAAAAACAGTCTCATGTATATTTTATTTTATTAGTTCAACACAGAATTCATCTTGCGAAATTGTCTTATATCCCTTGTCTGTAAAAACAGCTTTGTCATTATCATCGAACGGGTCAATGACAATCTTGGGATTGTCAATAATCATGGCCGCACTTGCAATGACAGCATTGTCTTCATCCGTCAACTCGAATACTCCATCATGACTAAATGGAACATTGTTATCAAGCAAGACATCGACGATATCCTCCATTCCTGGGTATAGTTCCTTAATCTCATCACGATTAACTGCCGTTTCTACAGTATCTGTCTTTTCCTCTGTCTGGCTTCCAGAGAAGAACTGGATGAGATTGTATCTACGCCAGAAACCAATCCAGTCTTCTTTGTCAGCAGACCGATGTCCCTTGGTTACCTGGAGATCGTATTTTATTCCCTGACTGAATGCTGCCTCTACCTCTTCATCTGTTGAGTAGTCTGTCAGATTTTCATCGCAATCAGGGTTGATTTCTACACAACCAGAGTATAGTGATCCACCATTCGACAAGAAGTTAGGACTATCACTTATGCACCAGTAACATGTTTCCTTGATTGAACCAAGCATTGGATTCTCAAGCAGCTGTCCGAGGCGAGTTACTGAGTTATTTCCTAACTCATCCTCTTTCTCCGATTCAAACAGTTGAATATCTTCCCATGCTATAGTCCATGAGAACATACGCTGTGGTTTTGCTTGTTTTATTCCTTCACGTTTCTCCAGGTCACTATAGAATCGCATGTTTGGCTCACACGCATGATATTTATAACCATCAAGGAACACTGACCACCATGGAATCTTGACCATATCACTAACTTCCTCGCCATTTATCTTTGCGTAGTTACACATGATTTGGAAATCAGGGATAGTGGTATGCTTAACACCATAGGCAACAGTCAACTCAAACTGAGGTTTCATATTGTAATGAAGTTCTGTATCAGATTCTTTATCGACTACTTTCAACTCATAGTGGTACGCATTATCATCAGGCACTTTCTCGAAAGTCCAATTTTTGCTCTTGGCCAGAGTCTGCAATGCACGAACAAATTTCAGTTCCAACTCGCTATCCTCAGCTGCACCATTTTGTGCGATAGTGCCTACAGACCCCTCGATGCGTTCCCATGACTTTGAACCGCCCACTAACTTGCCGAACAGAATTTCAGCCTGTTCGCGGCTGAAAGAATCTCTACTATACTGATTACCATAAGTCAGGATGCAATGATAGCACCCATCCTTACCTTCCAACTGGCAAGTGCAGTCCTTAATCCTGTCATAGGCAAACATCAGCATATTTGAGAACTCGTCCGTATTATAGAGTTTTGCAAGATAACCAGTACCACCAGGTATGGTATCATACATCACTAGATAGTAATCTTTCGAGCCTGTAGCTTGATTCATTTCTGTATAGGAGTCTATGCGGATATGCTCAGGTGAAGAGTGATAATACTCCTTCATTCCAAGTTCAATACCAGCCTTAAACATCTCCACAGCAGCCTTCGCATCCATGATTTGGATAGGTAGCAGAATCTTTATGGCTTCGGTTTGCATGTGACGATACAAATAGAGCTGCTCAAAAACCTCACCATTCCTGTCGTCCACAAAGCTCACATTCTTATGGTTACAGAAACGGTAGTGCTGTTCTACTGGTTTGTGTTCTTTATTCAACTTGGAGAGCAATGGCGTTGACTTGCCACAATATTTGCAGGTGACAAAACCATTTTCAGGAATGATAGCTTCATTATTTACTTCTACCTTGCTGCCAGTCTGCATCTGCATGCCATAGTTAGCCTCATAGAGATCCATATTATTACAGAACTCTATACCAAAACCAAGGTTTTTCATCGCATACGAAGAAACTACACCTTTATGATGGAACATAAAATGTTTCTTAACAATGAACTGTTCTTTGGTTCTTTCCTCATTAGAATCATCGAGCGCAGCATCTGTCTTGAACATCGCACTACGAGCACTTGTAAATTTCAGATACTTATGTTGATTGACGCCCCATGAAGGATCGCCACATTTTGGACAAGCAGCAAGTGAGAAATCTGGAGTTCCTTTTTCTGCCACACAATCACACTTTGAGCAATATCTCATCGTTATCAGGTTGTCTTTCCAATCGAATGTAGGGATGCCACTAACTTCAAGTTGGAACTTCTGAGTGCAGAACTTATTGCCTGGAGCCAATTCCTTTATACCTTGAGAAGCAGAACGTGTCAGTTCAATCACTTTTGGTTCTGCAACATTATTCTTGCTATCTTCCTTTTCCAGGGTCGAATACACACTCGCCTGCAACTTGACACCAGTTTCAGGGAAGGCATAGTTAGGCAAAAGTCCACAGTTTGTCATGAATTCTATGAGACTTTCACTTTGGATGTTGGCATATTGGGCCTTGCAAGTCTTTATCAGATCCTTGAGCGCAGCTTTAGACGGATCATTCGGCTGTAGTCTGTCTTCCTGTTCTTTATAGTTATTGAGTTCCTCGATAAGCCCAAACAATCGGTCTGTTAAGGCATGAAACTCTTTCAGGATATTCTGACAGAAAGACTCGTCCTCCAATGACTTAGCCAAGATGCCAATGGCAGGCATGGTATTCTCGTCATACTGCTCAGAGAATCGCGTTTTCAAAGTATTCTTATTCTCTTTGATGAAAGCAATAATCCTATTGACAACAAACCCATCTGAAGACATCGCATCTTCTGTCAGCTTCAAGTCACGGATATTTGCCGGCATCGTATTGTTCTTATCCTCGCTAATCCATGTATCAATACAATAGGCGAAGAAGTGTCTGCGCAGGATATCCTTTGCTTCGAGGAAGCATCCCGGTGTGGACACTTCACCCTCCATCATTTCATCAGGATAAGTAAAATAATACATGTCATGAGGTTCTCCTGCGTGAGCATAGTTCAATACAAGAGCGGAACCTTCCTTACGACCGGCACGACCTACACGCTGTAGGAAATTGCTTGGTTTAGGTGGAATATTAGCATTACCCATTACATTCAGATCGCCAATGTCAATACCCATTTCCAACGTTGATGTAGCAGAAAGAACATTTACCGAGTTTGAATGAGGATGCTCCTTGAAGTCCTTCTCAAGTTGTTCTCTGTCCGATCGTTCAAGCAAACCGGTATGCTCTCGGGCATATACACGAGGAGACAATGCACGGTTATACACCTGCTGATAGTAGTTGAGCTCGGGGTTTATCTCCTCTGAATAAGTGCCCTGACACTTGTAGTCAAGACAAAGAGTGTCCTCAGCAAGACTGTCACCCTTGGCTACATATAGTGTTGACTGACAGTTGCTACACTTGATATGTTTAACATTCTTGCTTACCCATATATGGTTGGGGTTGATGACATAGTTGCCACCACCCTGAGGAGCTTTATTTACCAGACCAACTTCTTCCATTTTGAGGAAGAGTTCACGAATAAACTCATTGTATAATGTAAGATTACGCTCGATGGGCCAGTTGAAATGGCGCCAGAAATAGTTGGTGTACCAGTTGGGTTTCTCACGTCTCAAAGCTGCCATATCCAACATATCACTATTTTTGTCGAGATAGGTAACACCAATTAGTTTTGGGAAGCGGACACCTCCTCCGAACATTCTATTGAGGAAATGACGTCCATCAAACTTCCAGTTCAGTGCCCATAGCGTAAGAGCTTCATTTCTGTATTTGTCAAGATATGGATGATCTACAGCACCATGTCTTCTCATTCGCTGTAGGATACCATAAACGAAGTGACAGAATTTCTTCTCGTCCGCAGCTACATACTCCAACTGATTGATTGACAAGAATTTCTTCATCAAGTCATACACCTTGTGAATCTCCTCACTTTTGAAGAATGTAGCCGACGACCCCGTTTTCTCAAGGGTACGACCAAGCTGTGATGTAAGACCAAATTCGCTTACAATTTCCCAATCCACTCGTATATCGAATTCTTTCTTAAAAGAAGACATGTAGCCCTTTCCCTCGCGATAGTTATGACGAAGGTCTATATGGGAAGCTAAATCGGCAGGCAGGAAACGGTTGTAGTAGTCGTCCTCAGAAAGTTTTTCTTTCCAGTATTTCTTGAAGCCCTCCTGAAGTTCTGCAACATTAACAGGCTTGTCAAGGCTATTGATATACTGCTGCATAGACTGTCGGAAAAGAAATCGGAAAGTTCTTGCTTCATAGAAAGCTGCCTGATGAGCTGCATCCTGCACGCTGTTTGTAAATACAAGAATCTTTCTGTCCTTCTCTTCTGCATGGTCAAAATCGCTTGACAATACTTGGCTTATAGCCACACTCGAGAGCGTAGATGTGCGTCCGCCTATCTCGCAGATTGCATCACTATTACACTCGGGACATATTGTTGTAAACCTCTGATTTCCATTGCGTGTTGATGTTGTCTTGCTGCATACACGCACTCTCAACGTGTCGCTATCGCTTTCGCTCAACTCACGCAGATTCTTTATGCTGACGTGATGTGTCACATTGATTGCATTCTCGTTGACATATTCATCTACGGCCTCGTGCTTTTTAGACTCAATATTCAAAAGAACCACCTCTTTTTCTCTATCCATGAAAGCCTTGTTGATAGTGGAAATGTCAGAACAATAGCTGTCATCTGTAGCCAGACGACGTGAAAGCCAACCACTTGCACCACATTCACGACAGAAATACATAGGCAAAGCTATACGAACCTCATCTTTTTTCAAGCTATGTCTCCAGGTAAACTCAGGGTCTTTCTGGAAATAACGAAGAATACCACTAAGTTCACGTTGCCAAAGCTGCACCTGCAGATAAAGCATCGGAATGAGCTTTTCTGAATTGTTGAGAGGACGTTTTGAATAAGCAATCAGAGCCAACAGATTTTCAAGAACGATAGAGCATACCTTATCACCACCATCCAAATAGAGACGTCGGAAGTTAACGTCCTGGTCAATCATTTTCTTCTTAACATCCTCCAACGAAAGAATGCCATGGCTCAAAACATCAAGGAGCGATTTTACAATACCCATGCTGCGCAAATAAGTACCAGCATCAACGGGAGTTATATTCGAACTCTTAAGCCACACCTTACAGATACGCTTCATGTAGGTGTATACTGTGTCATCAGCTCCAAATTCGCAACTCTTGATGAGCTTTATATCAGGAAGTGTTGTAATTGACTCAGTAGCATATTCTGACACAGGTATTCTGTGCTCCTCGATGACATTCTCTTCATGGAATACCTCTCCGAATACATCCGAGGCATATTCGCATAGACGTTTTTTGCTGTCTGGGCCATTGCCAATGGTTGCCGAAGTACCAATAGGACACAATAATCCCTTAGGCAGATTCAGTTTCAACTTCAAACGTCGAATCAAATTTGCCACATCTGTGCCCTGTGCGCCATCATAGGTATGCAACTCGTCGAGCACTATAAACTTCAGAGCCTTGAAGTCTGTATCAATATTGCCTTTCCATAGGCTGCTGAAGCGCTGACGCATTAGTCCATAGTCCAGCATCTTGAAGTTTGTCAACAAAATGTCGGGCACAGTGTCAAGAATAGCATCGCGGTTTTCAATGATATGGTCAGGTCCCATATCTCGAGGATAGTCCTTAGGATCGGTACCCTCTCCCACAAACAAACCAGCTGTTACCTTTCCCTTCAGTCGAGGGTCATTCCAGATGGTTTCTGCCAAACGCTTTGCCTGGTCACTTGCCAAGGCATTCATGGGGTACATGATAATAACCTTCACTCCAACCTGACGACTGAACTTGTTGCAGTTGTAGCAATAGTCAAGGATTGGGTAAAGAAAACACTCTGTCTTACCAGAGCCAGTACCCGTAGTAAGGAGCGTTGGCTTAGGGGCATTACCGTTCTGCATAGAGAGCTGACGGAACGCCTGCAACTGATGCAAGTATGGAGGGAAGTTGGGAGCAATCTCCAAAGGAATGTTTTTGCTCTCTTCTTCCGATGCAGACACAAAAGGAGTCTTCAACGAGATATATGGTCCTTTGAAGAGTCCATCCTCCTTACTCTCGATGAAGCGATAGAAAGCATCACTGACATCCTTCTCTTTGAACTTGAAGGTTGCCTTGATATACTCTATTATTGAATCACGTACTTCACGTGCTTGTTGAAGAGGTAGCATATTATTGTTGTTTTATCATTGACAAATTAAATGAAGTAGAATCTACTACTCGGTATCCAGCCGCCTTAAACTTTACGACCGAATCATCATCAACAGGGTCAATAGCAATTTTGGACTTTCTTAATAGTAATCCAGCTGTAGCTATGACCATGTCATTATGATCTAATAAGTCAACATCACCATCCATACTGAATGGAATACCATTGTCGAGGAGTAAATCCACTATGCTTTCGAGACCTGGGTATAGTGCTTTAACCTCGTTTCGTTTCATAGTCTCAAGTATTTTACTTGAATCGTCACGAACCATTTCCTTCTTATCACCTAACGAGCTACATTTTTTTATGAAAGCAGCTACCTTTGAAGATAAAGAATGCATGTTTGTAAGTGGTATATCACTAATAATTAGTGTAGTACTCCTTGAACGGCTCGTGGCGACATTAAATCTTCTTTCATCAAGTGCAAATCCAGGATTTCTCCCCGGAATATATAGAATAGCGTAATCAACGGTCATACCCTGAATTCTATCAATTGTTTCGATGGTAAAGTCTTGCAAGGATGTTTCTGTTAGAAATGTCTTTTGAAGCTGTTTAACAGTGTCATTGAAAGGAGATATAATTGCCAGTGAACGTTTAGGATAGTTTTTTGTAAACTCATCGACAACTTGGCTAACAATATTCAAACCTGTTCCAGATACGATACCATTTGTATAGTCCTGAGTGTAATGATATATTACACCACCACCGTCTGGAAATAGATTTGAATGACATAGGCTGAAATCTAGTAAATTCTTCTGTACAGATCGAAATCTGTTGCTATAGAATATACCTGTTAATTCCGCGCTAGCTTTTGTCAGTCGGAAAGTTGTTGTTATTCTGTATGATTTCACATCTGTTCCAAGAGCATACGTCTTGAGACCTTCTATCTGCGTATTTGCATTCCATGTATTATATAATGCTTTTGTTGGATTGCTAATTATTGGAGGTAACTGCATAGGATCTCCAACTATAAGGCACTTGCGACCTAGGTTTTTAAATGCTAATATAGAAGCAAGAAACGCTTGTGAAGCCTCCTCTATAATAACTAAGTCATAGGAAGGCAATTCTTCTTTGCTATGACAGTCACTATTATAAGCTTGCGACAAGACATAATTTGTAGAACAAAATAATTCTCCATTGGGTACAACAAATCCTTTTTTTATGGGTTTAAGTCCAGGTACCATTCTCCTTTCATCAGCAGAAAGGTTAGACTTAAAGATTTTTTCATTTCGCAAGAAGGGCAAGAGAGGAGGTTGTTGTACCAGCTCAATAAGCCCTTTGTTTGCCATCGTAGTAACGCAAACAGTTTTATTGCTAGTCAAATACTTAGCAATAATATGAGCGATTGTATAACTCTTTCCGGTTCCTGGAGGACCTTGAAGAATACAACAATTGTCCTCTTCTAAAGTTTGAAATATTCTCTCAGGAATTGCAGTTTCATTATTGGGGTCATACTGCAATTCTTCAGGTTGCCAGTCTTCATAGTCAATCTTCGGTTCAATCACTTGTTCTGGCATGTCGTGAAATGCCTCCAAGAAATTCACTAGATTATTAAAATAATCAACAGGAGGGAATGGAGCAAATACTATCACAGACAGAGACTTTCCCGACTCGGTTGATTTCTTGAATAAATCATACAAAGACGTGCTGAGTCCAGTACATTCAACATAATCGTAGCTACTATCACCCTTTTTAGTGTAATAGAGTGGTAATAAGTCAGATGTATTAGAATGATACTGAGTGTTCTTGCAGAACTCAAGGAATGAACACGTCCATGAGGTGACATTCGGACCAAGTTCAGCCTTAGCCTCTTTTTTAATCACCATTATAGATTTCTGCACTTTCAAACGAGGTGCCTTGTCTTTTGGAAATTTAAGAACAACATGTCCGAGATTGTCATTTACATGATTAACGTACCCAACGATGATTTCTTCTTTCCTGAACAGTAGGTTCATAGGAGCCTTTATGATGGACTTTTGTTCCATCTCAGCCTCACGAACCTGATCAGAGAAGAAATGCTGATAGTTTTGTATTTTCTTATCAATACTCATCTTCGTTTTCCTCCGTTTCGTTTATATCATTATTAATAGGCAACTGAGCAAAAAGGGAATTGTACTTCTCATTCGAATTGATTCTAATAAGTGTATAAGCTGTTCCCTTTACACCATCGAGAACTCCTGAATATAGTTCTTCTACTACATCTGCTTTCTCTTCGCCTGTAAGTTTAATGACAATATCATCTTCGCCTATCCATTTAAGAATGTCATCAATAGAATTGAAGTACATGAATTCATTGGCTTTTGCACCAAGATAAACGCATACAACACATCTGTCATCTGAAATCTTATTCCAAATAGATGGCGAAAGATACATAATGCCTCCTGCAGCGCTACATTTATGAATGTACTTTCCACCAGTAATGGTATGTTCATTTTTCATGTGTGCATTGCGAACAAAGTCATCCTTGCTTTCGTTAGGAACCATACCTCTCTTCACAAGATTATTGTACAATCTCAGCTGAGCCAAGTAGTTCTGATCTGCTACTTGTTCAGGAGAAAGGTCTTCACCAAGAATTCTATTTATTTCTGTGACCTCTGAGGTTGTGGGCTCCAAAACTTCAAGTATTCTTGTTACTCCATGAGACCCAAAGTTTCTAACATCTTCTGGTGAGAATGGTTTTGGAACTTGTGGAGTATAGTTACTCTTTGAACCTTCCCATCCTTTCATGTCACTATAGGTACTTGTACCTTCACTAGCCCTTGTTAGGCTAACATTTTTAGAAGACTTTCTCTCACGCGGTTCTCTATTCGTTGGATAATAGTGAGTAGAGCCCTTATCTGAACGAGTACCTTTCAACTCATTATCATCTAACTTTTCAATAGTTTCACGTCCATCGTCATCATCAAACGTTTCTTTATGCTGTGATTCGATTCCATTTTCTTGAATTTCTTCCTCGAGTTCAGAGTTCTCAGAATCATTGCTTTCAGTAGATTCACTATCCTCAAGACTATCAGCGTATGAGGTTTTATCCTCATATTCGCCAGTATAGCCTGTAAATATATGACGATTGTCTATATCAACGAAATCCGTATCATCTGCTTCGTTGCCATTAAGTTCTCTTTTAATTCCAGGAATCAAAAGATCAAGTTCTTCCTTAAAGGCATCATCAAGCATCAGGGGGTTGTTTTCTTTAACTTTTTCAATCGCTGCTTCACGGCTATCCATAACGGTTTTAACGAGGTCCTCGTCGGCTTCAATTCCTAGATACTCAATAAAATTCTCCACAAATGGCACGAATACAATTTTGTCGTCCAACGACTTGACAAAGTAGAAATCTGCCGAATCTTTTTCGCGATAAAATTTCTTTAGTTTTTGGCAAATATTCTCATCTTTCTCATATCTGATAGAAATTGCATCACAACACCACAATTCTAGCGCATCAATAAGTTCGTTATACTTTTGATAACGAGAAGACCAATTCTCTGCATCTTCATATCCTGCAAGAACCAAAGCATAGATCCTCAATGTCTTTTTATATACCTCATTCTTTGAAACCTGTCCGATTTTGTCCACAATTAAATCTTCTGGTTCAATAGTTGGTATCTGAAGTATATCACATGCATTTTTGAAAGATATTGGACCACCTGGAAGATATTCCTTATTGATGATTTTGGGAAGATTACCAAAGTACTGCTCCAACTTCTTGTCGTTATATGACAACGCATATAAATCGGTAATTGGCTTATCGTCATTTTTTGTATTCTTCCACTTAGCCGATTCATCAGCTCTATATTCAATAACGTTTACATCATACTTCTCATCGTAAGTCTCTATCATCCATTGCAATAACTGAATTCTTCTATCCTTGCCAGCGATGCTGAAAAGAGCATACAATGAATCACAGAAAGAAAGACGTGTATTGGATGGCTTACTAAGCAAAAGCCCAAACAAAGTACGTTTTTCCTCCTTATCATATTCAATGCTCGGAAGGTCCGCTAATGGTAATTTATTCTCCCAATCAACTACATGTTTATTGACATACGATGATATCGTTAGAGAATATATTTCACTAGGCTTCTTCATGTAATCCTTAGTTGGAATACATGCTACAGAGTCAAATTTTCTATCTTCTATCAGTTTTTTGACACCACGAATGTCAGCATCTCGTTTCGTTAGATACTGACTCCAAAAATATATTGAGAAATCTCTGTCTGACAGATTCACAATATCATCTTCTTTAAAATCGCAATGAATCTTGAATACTTTATTTAGCATCTTTCGTATGTCATTCTTACATTCTTGTAGATATGAATTAGAGATATAATCATAGTCAAGACCATATTTCTCGAAATCACAGAAAGGTTTGTATAGACTACCTAATGTCAATTCTGAAACGTCAGTAAACTCATCATCCGAATCCAAGAAGAGTACATTAGAAATCTGACCAATTTCTTCGAAACTATCTTTATCTTCATTATACATCGCAGCAAGTTCATCTACAAAGCGGAAATGTATAGAACGAAGCAAGTCTTCACTATCTTCATCATCTTGAATTTCAAGATAACGTTTTATCTTAACTTTTTGCTACTCCGTGAGCTTTACAATTTTATTACCAGCTATTTCGTCTAATATATCGACAATGAGTCTCCTTTCGTCTGCTGTAGCAAACGAAACTTGAGTTGGAATATCTATATATTTGAAAGGTTCGTCCTTTTCGCTGTCAATATAAATAACTTCTGACAAACTATAGAACTCACCATCATAAGCCTTGACACGAAGATCCTGGAGATTTGAAATCAAGCCTCCCTCTCCCTCATAGTGGTCTTCAAGTTTCGAACGATATTTTGCAATTGTTGCAGGCAGTTTGGCATCATCTGTCTCTGGTAATCTATTATCAATTGTGTCGATAAGAATGTCTATCATTTCAAACCGAACACCCATTTTTACCCAGAAATCTTTCCAAGCATCAATGTTATCGCTCTCTTCAATATATCCGCTGCTAATGAATGAAGCACCCGGATTATATCTAATGACAATTGTTTCTAATCCACCTTCTTCGATATATTCATCTGAAAGGTAGATAGTATCGTCAGAATCAACATATTCGTCTGTTTTAAGGTAGATAGGAAGAACTGGAAGACTTGCAAGTGTTTGATCTGCAAGTCTACACCCCTTTACCCATCTCCAGAATTTTATATTACTATCCTTATCTTCGATTGTTGAATAGAACGTATCTGTATTATCAGTTAGCCAAGTAATGAAGTCTGTCACAGTAAATGGTTCATTTCCCAGTCGTGTTTTCCAATACTCTTCATTCTCCTCTATGTGATAATCAGGATCAATGATGTCAAGGTCAGAAAATTCAACCAATCCCATAGATGCCAACTCTCGTGCACTTTTGCTTAATATATGATGTCCCTCAGAACTGTCACTAGCATCATCATTACCATAAAGATAAACCTTTACCCCTTTCATTACTTCCTTTTGCTTGTCGGTAAGGTCTGCAAGACGGTCAATAACGAAAGCATGGAAAGCTATGCTGGCATCCTTAGAACTGATAGTGTTATTGATATTGTCAAGTTCCTCTGTTATGACATCGTTGAAGAAGTTTGCAAAATCATATTTCTTGGCTTTTATAGCCAGTATAGACTTTGAGTCTCCATATTTGCTTGTACACATGTCTACAGTGTCGGCAGGGAACCATTCCGAATCAAGAATTTCTTTCAATTCTATATCATAAGCATAAACATAAGTAGCGTTTGAGTCTATATCATAACCACCATCGTCAGAATTACCAACAAATACGAAGGACTCAAATTTATCAGCGTCCTTCTCTATTTCAAATACTAATTTGTAGTTCGCATCAAGGTAGGCGATAAAGTCTAAATTCTTTGCTCCATCACCGTCGTTGTTTCCGCTGGTGTTTGATACGATAGTGCTGATATTAGGGCGTACTATATCCTTATAGAATTTGTCGGCATCAAGTTCCTCTACATAGAAAGCCTCTTTAAGGAAATCCTTTACTTTCTCTTCATCGTTTTCCACGTTGAGGTAGTCAGAATCAAGACTGTACATCCAGTCGCTATTGAGCCACTCTCTCTGTGAACATTCATCAAAACACTCTGAAGGGAAGTAGATATGGTCTTCGTAAAGGACAAATGTTTCGCCACCATCGCAATCATAAGCGTTGAGCGCATAGTCACGTAATGAGCCACTACTAAATGAAGTACCATGCTCATAACAGAATTTTACGAAAGCAACACTTTTTTCCTTATTCTCTTGTTGAGATTCGTTGATCCCATCATGATAGTCCTCCGACAGTATAATGTCATTCACAATAATGTCATCAGAATAATCTCTGACCCCAGCATGCTCTTTGAAATAATCAAGTGTAGCCTTATCGTAGTTAGGAGATACAAAAGAGAATGTTACTGAAGACAACCATGATTCACTACAGGTCTTCTTTCCTTCAGAAGATGAAAAGAAGACAAAGTTATCATTGAAATCGTCAACAATGACTGGTTCTACTTCATCATTGTAGAAAGGAAGACTACAGAGATCTTCAGGTACAATGTTTTTCTTTGCCAGATAGCTATAAAAATGGAACGAAGTATTCCATTCCTTCAAAGCCTGAACGGTCTCATCCCAGTTGTCGCTTAACAAAGTCTCGTTTATAAAACGTTCAGAATCATACTCATAGAAACTCTTTTTATTAATAACTTCGTTCCATTTTTCATTATCTCTGAAAAAATCGCGCGTCTTGAATGACAGATAGCGCAAATGAGAACTGAAAGCAGACAGGTCTTCCAATTCCTCATCAATATCATAATACAAATCATTTGCAGAGAAAAGTTCTCCACATTCCTCTTCTATGAATATTGCTTCATCAAAGTAATCTTCCAAATAATCGTTTTCCAGAAGAAAGTTCAAGAACTTATTATTGTTCTCCTGGTCTTTCAACCACTCATGGAAATCGTCATTTGCAATAAGCTCACTCAAATTTTCTTCGTCAAATCTTTGCTCATCGCATGCATAACGTTTCAAGAATGAATTAAAGTGCTTGTCTTGTCTTAATATAGGCAATGGAAGATAATACTCTTCTTTTCCTATGAACCTACAGAATTCATCATCAGTCATGATGCCAGAGGTACTTAGTCCCGTGGTATCTAAAATAACACGATTGACAAGTGCAATTCCTTGGGGTACAGGTACTATCTGATCCGACTCAAGGCAATTGTCAAAAGCTTCGGCAAATCTTTCAATAAAATTCAAATAGTCCTTATGTTTGTCCTTGCATTTCTTAAAATCAGGAATCAAAGAGAACACTGAACCTAAATGGTACTTTCTGGATTTGAGAAGATCTTTAATCCACATGAAGAGTTTAGAACCAGCAATAGCTGCAAGTTCTTCATTAAAGTTTGTCTCATCTTCATCAACCAGTTTAACCTCTGTTTCTATGTCATTTCGGTCTCCTTTAGGTATCATGTCCGTATTCATGAGGAACGGAAGCCCCCAAGAAGCTTTTGTTGGCAAGTAGCAATATAAAGTAGCATCTTCAACAGGCTTGATTATAGCACCCTCGTGCTTACAAGCAAATGAAACCTTAGTGTAGTCAAAATCTGTATACTTCTCAGGAATACGACTATTACCTTTTTCTATCGTCTTATTTATCAAGAGCAGTAAGTCTTCCTCTATCTTATTCTCATAGTCACCTACAATCCATTCTTCATTATTACGGAAACATGAACGTTCCTCCTGACCATTTATAAAGACACGGACAGAATTTATATTGGGAATGAATAATATTATATTCGAATCCGAGAAGACCTCACGGAAAAGATTCTCATAACAATTCTTTCCTGTATGAAGCAGATTTTTATTATCCGGACGCAATGCTATCTGCACACGGAATTTGTTTTCAACATTGTCAAATATATCATTAACCTCTCGTGCAACTTCGTTGTGTTCTGTCCAAATAGGCAAAATCTGGAATGGGGCGCCAAGACGCTTTATCTTGCCGCCCACTTTTTCTTCTGGTGTTTCACCCTCATCGAATCGAAAAGAATAATCGCCTGTTCTTAGATATACATAATGGTTATTTAGGAATACGGTTTTGAACCCAATTCCTTTATAGCCAATTGTTTTCTTATTGGCTACTTTCTCTTTTTCGTTAATTCCACAAATTCCGGAGATATTTCTAACATTAAATTTATCTCCAGAATGAAGGAATAAGAGATAGTTATCTGTTATATGAAACTCAACATCTACACTACGACCCTCCACAGGATAGTCATTGGCATTCTGTAGAAGTTCGTATACAAATGTAGACTCCCTCGCACTTAGCTGCTTGCTAAGTGTGTCAAGAAAGTTTGTTGCGGATCCAAAGTTCTTTGATTTATCATTATGACGATCATCAAAAAGTGTGTCTACAAACCATTTAGGGTTAATAGGCTTGGGCTGAGTTTTAAAATCCAAGAAAATCTCATAAGGATTATATTGGTTCCTATGAGTAAGTTTCCAAGTGAATAGGTAATAATCATTCAACTTAATACCTCTGATTTCAAATGGGTAAGAGATGCGAATAGGTTTTTTCTCACTATCACCAGGATAATATGGAATGTGATCAAAATTGGGCTTACGCAAATCATCCACGACATAAACCTCGCTTTCTTCATCGTAATGATAATAGCCTATGCATTGACAGTTATCCACTCCCCACATCTCAAACAAATCCCGTTCCTTACTGTCAGCTGCAGAGACAACCACGTTAGATTCTGTTAGAGAGCAGATAGAGCGAAGAGACGAACCTATCAAATTAACACTATATTTGGATTCGTTCGATCTAAAAGCAGCTATGTTCATTCTACATTTGAAAGAACACGGACCTTCTGGAACGTTATTGCTCGAATGAGGCACATTCAAGAATGCCATAACAAGGTTAGTTGGGCGTCCGTCCAACTTAATATTTGAGATACTACCTTTGTAGAAATCGCTATTCTTGCTCTTTAATTCGGAAGAATATATACCTTCGAACACGGTTTCAGAGAAGAATTGCTCTATTTCTTCATCCGTAGCCTTTTGGAGTTGCTTTCTATTTATGAATCTTGGCATATCTATTAATATGAATTATAAATCATTATTTTCTTAACCTCTTTCAAAGTAATCGTTGGCAGGATTTTATTTCCTTAAGATAATCCATCGGCCTGATTTCTGTGAACCTTCGCGGGCAATGAGGTTTTCTTCTTGCAATTTCTTTAGGTGTTTCAATATGGCGCTTCTGTTGATATTTAGCTTGTTTGCCATGTCTCTTGAAGTGATGTTAGCATTGTCGGCTATCAGTTGGATGATAGCGTCTCTTGTTTCTGAACCACTCTTCTGGACCACCTTTCTGTTTTCTGGACCACCTTTCTGGACCACCTTGTTTTCATTGATGATAACGTCTTCTGCCATTGATTTTTTGAATACCTCAATCTCATTGCGCAGGTTCTTGCTATGCTCTTGCAGCATAAACTGCTGAAAAGGAACTGTCGTTTCTTCTTCGCGTGATTGATTGAGTGCCTCGATATATGCAGCTTTGTCTTCCTTCAGGACCTTTGTAGGGATGAGTCCAAACTCAAATTGCAGATAGTTCATAACGAGTCGCGACATCCTTCCGTTGCCATCCACCCAAGGATGAATGGTAACGAGAAGGTTATGGGCATCAAAGCTCAGGAGATAAGCTTCTATGTCATCGGCTTTCTTGATGAGGGCTTCGCGTCGCTGGTTGATGTGCTCACATAGCTCTTTCAGCTTCATCGGCACCTTGCGATAGTCCATATATGAACGTCCACCAGGTCCTGCGGTTACTCCACACAATCGCAAGTCACCCTTAGAAGAATCGAACTCACCTCCCAAGGTGCTATAATGGCTACCTGTGTTTCTCATCACTATAGCCGAGAGTTGTTGCAGCATTTCTATAGTAAAAGACTTATGCTCTTTAGCCCACTTGATAGACTGTTCGTAAGCTCGTTTCAAATCGAGGTTCATAAGTTGCTCCACCATTGGTTTACCTTTGGCGGATATGCCTTCATCGAAGAGTAGCATGTTCTCTATCTCAGTCACCGTAGAGCCCTCGATGGCTGTAGAGTGAGTAATGATAGAATACAGATAGAACTTCTGATAGTCTATCTGATTGGCTATTCCAAGCTGGTGGTATTCTTTCAGAATTGCCAAGAGTTCGTTGACATATTGCTTCATAGTGATACGAGTTTTTGATTCACGCTTGTAAAGCGCTGATACTACTTATTAAATATCTTCTCGAAGTGAGCCCAAGCACGGCGATAGTCTTCTATTCGGTCACAACGGGTGTAGGGAGCATAATAGGTCACTTGCTGTCCGCCATAGAGTTCGCTTTTGGCTGGGTCGATGGTGTGGATATGAGTAGGCGACGTTCCTGCATAGGTGTTTTCGTCTATCTGCTCTCCACGTATGTCTTCCCATCCAAGCATGCCAGTCTTAGTGTTGCGCTTGCGGTCGAGTCCAACACCTGTCAATCCCTTTGAGCATGTGAAGACAATGTTGCCCTTTTGGTCGTACCATGTATCTGCCTCGTTCTGCTGAAGAACGGGGAACTGAATGGTGTAGATCATTTCCAAATCTTCTAACGTTAATCCCAATGCCATGGCTGCTATCACGTCAATCTCTACCAACGCCTGTCGGCGCTCAAAGTAGTTGCGCAAGGGAATGTCCCATGCCCAATCTTCATGCAGCTGGTCGATATCCACGGTGTCATATCTATTGCGAAACGCAATAGATATGACACCGTGGATATGCGCTGTTTTGCTTTGCAAAACAGCGCATATCAACGAGCGTTCGCCCGTTATGCTCAGCATTTTTCTAAAGCCGACCTTATAATAATCTAACCAATTTTCAAAAACTGGCTTTCCATCATTACTTTGTTCACACATAAATCCCTTATATAAACCACAATATTGTGGCAGAGGCATTTTACGTAAATAATTAGATCGCTGACAATAATCTTCCTCTATAGAGGATAAAGATATATTATCATAATCTGAATTAAGAACACAATTCTGTCTCGGTGTTTTATATAAAGGATTTCCTACGTAAAAATGTGGTCCACTATAAATTAATTCATAATCCTCTTTAGGTACATTGACAATTCTTGAAATTGTTCCATCATCAACCGCACCTGTTTCGTGCAAGCATTCTAATATTATGGTTTCTTTGGAACTTACATGTGTAGAATATTTTTCTATTTTATTCAATACATTAATTATTTCCTTAGAATGCAAACTTACCAACTTGGCACAATCCCCCGTAGCACCATCTTCAAACGTATCAGACAGTACCTGCAATTCTTTATCAGTAATAGTAACAATACGGTCACGATGAGGTTTGGTATTCCAATTGCCATTTTCATCTTTAATGCCTCCACACAATCCATGTCCATCATGCGCAAAGCAAGCGTCCACTGTACTTGGGTGGAACAAATTGCTGAGCGAAGCGAAGCGCGGTGATGAACTTCGGCGTGGGCCGAGAAGTTGATCACCATACACCGTATGGTGATCAACTTCGGCAAAAAGCCGAAGTTCATTTTGATACTGGAAATGATAGCGCAAACGCTTATAGAGTTCGCGTCTAAGTGGTTGACCCTTAGGGTCGTCATAGATACTTTCTGGTGTTAGTAATCCTATATAGCCATTATCCTCAGAAGCCATATCCATTGCATTCTCAAGTACACACTTATAAAGGTTAGTCTGCTGCCCAACGAGCAAAGGATAATTACAGTATGCACTCATAAAATTAGAGCTGCATGCTGTATCAATTTCCTCAGAACGATATAGTTCCTCTGTAGCAGGAATCTGCTCAAACATCTTATCACGCATCTTACGGACATCAGGAGCCGACATCTTACGAATAGCCACCTCAGGATATTTCTCCGAAAGAATACCCTGTTCATCAAACTCAAGTTTTATCCACGGCGGATTTCCACAAATAATATCAAATCCATCCCTCAGCCAGAACACCTCAATAAACTCCAGCATTGGGTGGAAGAAATGGTAACGCTTGGCAAGGCGGTCGGCAATCTTCAGGCGCAAAGGGTCCTCATCAGCAAACAACGACACATAAGCATGAGAGTCTGTAAGAATCTCTTCTTGGGTCTTTGTCACAATCTGCGATTCATCTTCTGTCATTTTGCCATATTCCGGCATATCCTCAGATACTACATTCGAGCCAGCACGTTCCAAAGCCTGACGGGTCTTGGTGTCAAGCTGAGAGTTATCAACATCAAGCAAAGCCTCTATGTCGCCCCAATACTCCTGGCGAGTAGGTAAATTTATAGCATCGTCATACTCCCAAAACCACAGGGCACACCAATAGTCCATCGCAAGTTTGAGTTTGCGATAGGCATTGTCATGACGATAACGAGTGTCAAATAGTTGCTGCTTCTTGGCATACGACTCCGCCTGCTCCTCTGCCTTGAAGAGCGTATTGCTTGCCGAATGGTCTATGCCATCCCAAATATCGTTGCGATTGTTGGTGAGCTTGTCTATAGAAAGCTGATTGGTGAAATACTCCTTCAAAAGCACATCAATCTTACCCGATATACGCTGCAAGGTCTTGAAGTCGGCATCGCCAATAGGTGCAGTCCAATCCTTGAGCATAGCAGCCATGCGCTTATCCTCATTAGCATGCGCCTTCTTCTGCTCCTTGATGCTACGCACACCCAGCATGTTGGCGTCAGGCAAAAGGAAATGATACACCTCATTGACAGAGCGATTAACTCTGTTGCTGAAGAACTTAACCTTGTGTGGAGCCTTTTCCCACCACTTGTTTACCTTTGCCGTAGAGCCACGACGGTCAAAGATGCCATAAACGTCCTGCTTGCTGTACACCTTAAGCCAAGCACCAATGACGGCATTACCCAAAGCCAAACGGTTGGCAAAGAACGGAGTCTCCATATCCTTATGGATAACATTAAGCCATAGGGAGAGCTTACCCAGCTCAATGGCAGTTGGGTTCAAGTCGACACCATAAACATTATGTGTGGCTATATAAGCCTTCACCTTCTGCAACTCGTCGCGATAACGGTCGGGCTGTATGCGCCAGTTGCGCAGGCCCTTTTCTCTCTGCTGACGTTGCTGTTCGGCAAGGTAAGCCTCAGCCAACTGATTGATGACCTCATTCTGGAAGGCGGCAGCACCCATGGCTGGCTCAAGAATCTTGAGTTCAAGGAGTTCGGTTGCCTGACGCTTGTTGGCACGCACATCGTCGAGAATAGATTTGAGGGTGTACTTCACAGTGCTACGTGTCAATACCTCAGGCGTATAGTAGCTTGCAGACTTCTGACGGTCGCGTCCATTCAGCCGATATACAAAAGTACCCTCAGGCAAGATGACGGGATTGCCAGTCTGCTGGTCGCAAAGCACCTCTGATATATCGAAATCGCCCATACGGCTGTATGGCACAAGGAAGGTGCCATCCTGAGGAGCGTTTGCCTTATGCACCTCGATGTAATCCTCCTCGGCATAGAAGCCACGGAAGGCAAGCAACGACTCATAGACGCTACCCAACTGGTTCACACCCAAGTTGGCATAGCTGATACGGCCACAATAGTTTTTCTTCTTTGAGAGCGACAGCGCTTTGATAATCTCCTGCCACTTGATGTTGCGGATGCGCACACCTGCCAGATGGTGCAGATTCTTGTCATTAAAGAGAGGAGAGTCTATAGGCCGCACACGAAAACTCTTGCTGTTTCCGTCGGCTGCCTTGGCGTTATGACCATCAGACAGAAGTGAGAAAAGATGATGTATGCTGTCGTCAAAGAAGTAGCCATTGCGACTGGCATCTGAGTTTAAACGCACCATCTCAAGGTCGCGCAGAGACTCCAAAGAATATCCAAGCTTATACACCTCGTCATCTACAGGGAGAATTTCAAGTTCGTCGCGGCTTTCGGCATAGAAGAGGAAGAGCAGACGATAGATAATGGTAAGGCAGTCGTCCTTCACCTCCGACTCGAAAGTGTCGTCGGTATAGTCGCTCACGGGAATGTTGTTGTTCTGCTTCCACCAATAGAGAGCTTCGTTGGCAAGGGTCTCTACGGCAAGAATCACACCTTCCTTAAGATCCTTCGTTACCTCATAAGCATTCTTATAACTCTCCTCAATGATGGTGTCCATCAGCACCATTTCGCCTTCTGCTGCCAAAGTATGCTTAGACACAAGCATGTGGAAGAGTGCATAGTAGGTGCGATGCTTGGCATCGATGCTTGCTTGGGCAAAGAGGTCGTCGAGCGAAAACTGCAGATAGCTGCCTTTTGCCCACTTGTCTTTGTCGAAGAGGAACACGGTGTTGCCCGCTAACATCAAGATGAAGTGTGGACGACGTTCCTCGGGCAAGAGAAAGATATGCGTGATAGCTTTGTTGATGATGGCAGGAGATATTTTATAATGCTCGGTATCGAGGTTGAAGACATAACGCCATTGGCGGGCAGCATACTTTTGCTGTCCGCTAACTACCTCACTTTCATACTGCTGCTCGAACAAGCCTGCAGGTTCTTTCTCCTCGATTGGGATGAGGTTTTGCATCTCCATTATGAACATTTTAACTTGCTGACCTTGACGAATGACATGGCGCACGGGAATCATCTCTACTGGAGTAGACTCGTCGTTGACGACACAATGTTCCTGGTATGCATGGTCGGCATCATAACCAAGAACAGACAACAGACGTGTGTGGAAGTCGTGTGTCTTCTTGATGGCATCTTCCACACGTGGACGATCGTTGATGATGAAGTTCTTGTAGTCGTTATATTCCTGCTTCAGGCGAACGTAAGGACTGCAGATGTCCTTAACCTCATCGTTTGAAATGCCAGCGCACTTCTGTACCTTCTCGAAGAAGTCGTCGCTGAAATATCCCGATGGGAAATAGTCTCCTACATTCTGGATAAAACGATATTTTATATTGTCAGCCATAATAAGCTTGTTTAAATCGGGTTAAAAATTATAGAAAACAGCCAAGAGGCGCATATAAGGTTCAGCCTTGTCGAGCGAGAACATGTCCTTATAAAACTGGCTCGACTGGTCGCTGATTTTCTTTATTTCCTCTATTTCCTTGTCGTGATTGCGACGTGTAATCTTGATGTCATCAGAGTCTATCTGGAAGAGAGACTCTTCGGCATTGGTGGCCCAGAGATTGAGTTTCTTTTTGTAGGCTTCCAAATCCCTTTCCATCTTCTCTGCTATATCAAACTGTTTTTCCTTCATATAGAGTTCAGAGCCGAAGTCAATGGCACTCTTCAGGTTCTTCTGGAGCAGTTTGATATCCTTTTCTTGAACACCCTGCAGGAATCCATCTGTAAGCTGATATTGCTCAAGGAAATCAAACAGAGAAACTGGTTTGTCTCTCAATGCACCTTCCTTGTCGAGGGGTACGAGAAAGAACTTGCTGATAAGGTTCTGTCCCAGTCCGTTGGCATGACTACCATAGAACAAGTAATAACTCATGCCTGCGGGTATCTGTTCGCCCTTGACAACAAAAGCCTGATTCTTTGGTACCGATGCTGTGAACTTTGTAAGCAGATACTGAATGATTGGATGCAAGTCGTACAGCGGCAGGAATTTGCTCCAGTCGCCATTTTTGCTTTTGCGCGAATCAGCAATGGACTTATTCAGCGTGTGCTTGTCGGCACACAGACGGAAGATGTTGTCCGAGGGGATAGCCTCACGAGGAATATCAAACAACACATCAGTAAGTTCAGCATTATTCTTCACCTCTACATAAGGCACATCACCATCTTGCCATCGCACATCTCCATGATGGATGGAATCAATAGCCTCCAATTCATTGAAGAGATCTTTATAGAAATCCTCATCCGACTTGTAAAGCGACAATTTAGGCTCGAATATCTTTTCGGAGAGATGCTCTTTAGCAGGAGTAGTTGTAACCACGTCTGGACGTTTGAATCCACCACGCCGACGGCGACGTGCAGGTTGCAAGAAGTCTTCATCGCCCTTACGCAGGGCATCTGCAACCTCATCTTCCTCTTGTTTGCTGTTGTACAACTCCATGACGCTCATGGCATCGCCAAGAACATCATGCACCTCTTGCTCTTTCTCAAGAAGCTTGTCGAGAATGCGAAAATCTGTACGCAAATCTTCTTCCTGACCATTTGCCACAAGGTAGTAGATGACAGGAGTTTGCTTCTGACCATAGCGGTCGATACGGCCATTACGTTGTTCGAGGGTGATAAGACTCCAAGGTATGTCATAGTTGAACATTGTGTGACAGAAGTAGTGCAGATTGACACCTTGCGAACCTGAGTCGCTGGAGATGAACACGCGAATCTTACTGTCCTCCTTGGCGAAGTCGTTAACCATCTCTTCCTGCTCCGTATCAGAGAGAGAACCGTCGAAACGCTTCACCTGATTATCACTCAGACGAAATTCTTTCTTGATATTCTCCTCAAGGAATTTCATTGTGGCTATACGCTCCGTAAAGATTACGATACGCTCTTTAGGATTCTTCTTCCATATTTCCTTCAGTTTATCCCTGAAAGCCACATAGCGAGAATCAATACCCGACGAGATATTAACGTTAACCAGGTCAAGAAGTTCCTTTACCTCAACGCTCTCATCCTTCTTGCTACGCTCCTCCAACGAGGCTTTTGCTGCATAAGGGGATGACAGATAGCTCTTAAAGAGCGACAAAGCATAGAGAGGATCACTACTGTCTACCTTGTTTACAGATTGGAAACGAGTATGCTGCACCTTAAGGAACTTCTCTTCCTCAGGATGCAGATTAACCGGTATGCTTATAACTTTTCGGTTCTGGAATTGACCACGGATTCTTTCGTCCTCAATATCCTTCTTGAAACGGCGTACATAATAGGGTCTGACATCCTCCTGTGTGTACTCGCCATTACGAGGAATGGAGATAGGGTCGAGCATTCGCATAAGGTTGGCAAACGACTCGGCATTACCGTTATGAGGGGTGGCAGATGTGAGAATCAGCGAATCGCACTTCTGCGCAAGGAACTGTGCAAGGTCGCCACGCAGACTGGTGTCGTTGGCAACCTTGTGACACTCATCAATCACAATGATATCCCAATGCGTCTTCTCCAGCCATGCACGGAAACGACCGTTGTTTTTCAGCGTGTCAATGGAGATGATGGTCTTGTCGTAATAGTCGAACGGATTTTTGTTGAGAGGTATCTCGTTCTGAATCTTGGCTACGCCTACACTGTCAAGACGAACAAGGGGAATGGCAAAGCGGTTCCAGATTTCTTCCTGAAACTGTGCAAGGATGCTTTTAAGGGCGCAGACAAGAATGCGCTTTCCTCTGCCGCGACGAATCATCTCACTGAGAAAAATACCGACTTCAATAGTCTTGCCAAGACCTACTCCATCTGCTATTAGCAGACGAGGGCGTGGCAATTCAAGAGCCTTAAGAGTAGGCTCCATCTGATACTCTGCAATATCATATGCGCCACCCTGCGCTACGGTAATCTTCTGTGAGAAGAATGCATTGTTACGGATGGCTGTCTCGACAAGAAGTCTTGTCTTACGCCAACGTGGATCCTTATCTGCCACCAACTGAGTGTTGATAGGGCTGACAATCTCCATATTCTTGTCGATGCTTGTATCGAAAACAAAGTGATGATTCTTCACAAGTTCACTGATACCCGTGCAATGCAACAGATAGTTGCCATTCACATCGGGCTCAATGTTTGTGATGAGAAAGTCCTCACCTCTGACCGTTATTCTTTGACCAGCAGCATAATTTGCCATAACTGTATTTTTATTTTCGTTTGCAACACATCGTTCCGTAGTGCCGACAGGAATCTTATCTATATCACCCGACTCAAAGAGGCGGCGTGCATTGTCCGACGGCTTTTCGTCAATTTCCTTTGTTGTCATAATTGCTTTAGATTATTGTTTAGGCGATATATTGAGAAGTTTCTCCGCCTCTATCTCAATACGGCTCTTCTTCGTCTGCACGATAAGCGTCCTTACATCCACATCAAGAGCCTCTGCCACTTGTACAAGCGTTTCAAGGCTCGGCTGCGAACTGTTGGTACACCACTTGCTCACAGTAGCCGGGTCTTTACCCAATTCATCTGCCAGCCACTTGGCTGTCCTTTTGTTTTCAACCAATACTATCTTGATGCGATTGATGTCTTTCTTTGCCATATCCTTTCATGTGTTTCTTGGTTTACAAAGGTAAAAATTATCTTGGATAATTAAGAAAGATAATGGAAATAATTATCCAAGTTATTGCGTTTTACACCAATTTCTCTATAAAGAAGGACTAAATAAAGTTTCCGCCATCACAATTCTGCTATTTTCTGCTCGTTTCTCACTGATTATAGCTACCTTTGCTTCATCAGAGCTACCGCAAAATAGCACAAAGAATAAGCGTGGTACGAGGGAATATGCGCAACAGCTGATTATCAAGGAATTGAATTTCCCGAGGATGTTCGGCTAAATGTCGAAGTCTGATTCGTACCGATTAAAGTGCAATGCGCTTGATTATCAAGGATGTGAAGATAGGTAAAAGGGAAATGTCTTTCCTGATAGATGATGTCCTTTATCTTATCATCCTGTGGTGGCAGTTTGGCGCTGATTGTCCTGAACTGTTCGGGTGCGAGTTCCTTCAACCTGTCAGGATTGAAGCGGAACATTCTGAATCCCTGATTTTCAAATCCGGCAGGTTCTGCTATTCTGTTATTGGTCAGAAAATCATGCACATGTCTGTTGCAATCCCGGTTGTCCACATAGGCATGGAACGGGGGAAGGGAATTGAGGTTGACGGTAATGTCCGTGTAGGATTCCCAGCATTCCGGATTCTCCTTAGACCGGGATTCAAGTCCTACATACAGATTATCATTGTCGATATAACTGTTAAGGACGAGTCTGACCTCAATACGTTCAGCCGGATCTGTGGCTGTTTTCCAGTATAGAGTGTTTGATTTGTTCATACTTGTATTGTTTTTATGAGGGAATACGGCAGTTATTTTACCGCATTCCCCGAATGTTATAATTTGATATTTGTTATATCCTGTGCGGACTCCTTTTTCACGGTCCTCAGTCTTTTAAGGAGATACAGGAAATATTCACGGTCATAGATCCGGAAAAGAAATTCCTCTGATGTCTCCTTGATGTGTCCGATGAAAGTTACGGATTCCCTGTCGGGAGGATATTGAAAGAAATGTCCGTCGGAAACAAGGGTGAGCTTCTTTCCTGATACATGGTCTATCAGTTCGTCCGGAGTTTCGTAATGTCCTTTCCCTTTATAGAACTGATAATGGTTCCTGCGAAGACTTTTCAGGGTATTCGCCATGTCCGTCCTTGCTTGTCTGGAATCTGATTGGATGACAAGGTTGCAGATGAATACGGGCTGTTTTCCGTCCAGTGAAAAATAATAGGGAATGAGTCTGGTTCCGGTTGTGACCGTTTTGTTTGTTTCCTCTTTTGAGATCACGGCTTTCCGGTTGATGATTTCCATGTGACGGTCTATCTGACTGTCCAGTTCGGATTGAGGAGTAAGTACGGAGCGTAGGCCCTTGAAATATCTTCCTTGACGTGTGAAGCAGAAAGAGTACATATTTCCGTAATACGGTTCTCCCACAAAGAACGAGTTTTGTCTCATGCGCAAAGGTGGCAGTACATCCAGCAGGTCATAGTAATCTTCTTCGGTGATTTCCTTGAACGGTTCGGACAGGGACTGATGGTATAGCTGCAGCTTCTTGTCCATTTCAGAAGGTGTTACTGCTTTCAGATAGGGGTTGTTTTCCCGTATGCGCAGTTCTTCGATTGTTTCTCCGCCATAATCATTGCGGAATCCGTCACTCATACTTGTCAGGCATGTTCCGTCGAAGTAGCGGGAATCGATTACATATTTCAATCGGTCTTTCATGTCTTATAGGTTTTGAAGGTTCAACACTCTTTTGACTGCATATACGGCATTCTGTGTAAGTTGCCGTTGCCATGCCTGGTATCTCGGCTACCATTTGAAACCGTATGATTTCAGTTCCTTGCGCCTCTGGTCATCCGGAATATTGTCAAACTGGATTTGCAGGCGGTCTGCCTCATAGTTCCATACCAGCGTTCCGCCTTCAAATTTCAGTTCACGGTTTTCCCGTTCTCTGATTTCCTGAAGTTTCAGTCTGGCCTGGCGTGCCATTTCCGGCAGTTGGAAGAAACGGTTTCGTGGAGTGATAACAGGTTTTTTGCATTGTGCATTGAAGTCTGTAATGAAGTCCACCGCTTTCTGTACGATTTCCACTTCTCCTTTTCCTGCATAGGTGCTTACCTTATTAAGGATACTGCTGACAAACAAGGCACGGCTGTATCCTCTTGCTTTACCGGTATCAATATCATGGATGGTTTGTGCGCTGTTTGCAATGTCACGCTTCAGACGGTTCCATGCCTCTTCCTGCTTCTGTTCTTCCGGTTTGGCAGCTTCTTTCATCCTTTCCATGGCAGCCTTGAAGCGGTTACGCCAGTCATGAAATTCATCAAATCTGTTCTGGTATGCATCCAAGGCCTTGTTGTTGCGCTGGCAGTTGAATTTGGCAGGCCCTGTCACCATTGGACTGGCACATCGTGAGAGACTGCCCAGCAAGGCGGAGAACTTGCTATGGTATGCACTGACATACTCGTTCTGCTTTTCTTCCGGAATCTGTTTCAGATCCTCTACAAGTTGTTTTTCATATTGCATGATGTCTGTTTCCGACCTTGCTTCAGGTTCGAAGGAACTCCATCTGTACGCGTTGTATGCAGCATCAAGCAGGTCTTCCAGATAGCCGGGATACAGGAATTCCACAGCTTCCCATTTTTCAAATTCAGACGGATGAAGTTCTGTTTCTCCGTCTGCCGCTTCGATTGTGTGTACATAGGACCCCATTCCCGTACAGCGTTTACGGAAATGAAAAAGGACGGCTTCGTCATCCGTCCCTTGTTCTCTGATTTTCTTCACTCGGTAAGCATTCTTTCTTGTCAACGTGATAACCGTCTGTTTTCCGGTCTTGTCCTTCACTTCGATATAGTCTATCTTCGCCCCGGCAGGCAGAATGACCGGATAGACCGTTCTCGGTTCCTGCCCCACCAACAATGTGTAATCATCCACCCGCGGAGCGGTAAAGGAAGAACGACCGAAGTCATATTGGGACGCCCTGTCCAACGGCACCGTATCCACCGTCAACGGAAAATCTTCATAGGGAAACGGGTCTATCTCTTTTCTAAGGATATGCGCTCCCAAGACATGATAGGTCAGGTGCACCGTCAGTTTCTCATTGCCCTCAGTGTCCGGCGAGAATCCTTCGCCCAAAAAGAGCAATACCATCGCAAACCGGTGTCGGAACTGATAATTTATATTGTCATACTGCATTTTTTGGGCGGTCAATAAGTCCACAATATGTCCATCCTCCGTAAAGATGTGGATATAATGTTCCCCTTTTTGGCTACCGGAAGGTACAACCAAAGAACTTCCATTCGATTTCACGTAGTTCAGCGGCATCTTCTCCTTGGGCGCAAACGGAAA
>ERZ779890.386-NODE-386-length-48973-cov-16.563760_pt1 | contig 48973 bp, 71 predicted proteins | sample MGYA00511553_ERZ779890 | MGnify/ENA primary metagenome ERZ779890 (study PRJEB29588, sample SAMEA2152064) | human gut metagenome | biome: human gut; feature: human-associated habitat; material: faeces | place: Denmark | collected 2008/2010 ... | reverse complement strand
TTGTATCTAGCAACTCAGTAGATTCATCTATTTTTAAATTAAATTCTGTACACATGTTTCATTACCTCACTTACAGGTAAATTGTACAAGTCTATTTGACATTAATGATGTCTATATCCTGTTTTATTAAATGTGTCTTTGTTGTAAAAAGAAAAACACACCCTTTAGCGAGTGTGCTTCCCATGAAATAGAGAGAGATGAAAATACAGTTGCCTATTTACAGGCACTTAAAGTTTACCATGTTTTAATGCGGACGTTTTGTGCTACCAAAACAATACGTATAATGCAACTAGAATGAAAACTATAATAAAGAATGGCAGTACATATTTAAAGAAGAACGCAATAACAAGTAAATAAAAAAATCCACTTATTACCGTTTCTATTATACTTCCTGTAGCTTTTCCTATACCTAATAATCCAAGTGTTAATAAGCAAACAAATATAATCATTTATATCATCTCCTTTTTTTACCTCTACTACATAAATTCATTTTCTTTGTGCTCAAATTCAGATGGGGTAGTATTATACAATTTACAAATCTTTTTTAGATCACCCCAGAGCAAAGTACTTACACCATTCTCGGTATCAGAAACCCATTGTTGACTTTTTAACATGGATTTAGCTACATCTTTTTGTGTAAGATTTGCTCTTTTTCTGAAATATTTAAGTGTTTGACCAGTTCTAATATTGTCTGAAATATCATTTCTCATAATTATCTATTAGTTCTGAAAACTCGTCTAAAGTATGGCCGTATATATGGCATAACTTTTTGGCATCTTTAAAAAAAAGATTCGATTTTCCATTTTCAATATCAGATAGCCACATAGGCGATTTGCCTACTCTATCTACAACTTCTTGATTTGTAAAGCCACACTCCTTTCTAAATTTTTTTAATACTTGCCCTTGGCTTTCAAATTTGTTACCCATATACGTCACCTCGATTTCTTAAATTAATAACAAATTTAATCTACTATAATAAATATATCATAAAATAAATAAAAAACTAAGGTATAAGCGTAAAAAAATAAAAAAATGATTGACATAACTGCGGTAATGCCGTATATTATAAGTGTAATAAGATGACACCGTAGTCAGGAGGTGCTTAATATGGAATTAACAATCAAACAAATCCGAGTCGGATTAAATATGACTCAAAAAGAGATGGCTAAATATCTTAGTATATCTACTGTTAGCTACCAAAGAAAAGAAAGTGGAATTAAAAATTTCTACTTTTGGGAAGTTAAAAAAATTTGTAGTAAAGCAAACGTATCATTAGATATTGTTAAAATTTAAATCTTTTTAAGCTTTAACTACGGTGATAGCGTAATTATAGGATGATAAAATGAACGAATTGAAACAATTTAATTTTGAAAACAATCAAGTAAGAACATTACTTATTAATGACGAGCCTTGGTTTGTTGGGAAGGATGTAGCAGAAATCTTAGGGTATTTAAACCCAAGAGACGCATTGTCAAAACACGTTGATAGTGAAGATAAGAATAGCGTCGCAATTCACGACGGAAATAAAGGAAACCCTAACTTGACTATTATTAATGAATCAGGTGTATACGCATTAGTATTTAGCTCAAAACTTCAAAGTGCTAAAAAATTTAAACATTGGGTTACAAGTGAGGTACTTCCAACACTTAGAAAAACAGGAAGTTATGCTACACCGCAACTTACAGGTGAAGAATTAATGGCTAAGGCCTTGATTGAAACTAAGTCAGTATTGGAACGACAAAACAAACAGATTATCGAGATGAAACCGAAAGCGTTGTTTGCCGATACGGTAGCAGCTAGTGATAGTTCAATCTTAGTTGGTCAAGAAGCTAAATTGATTAGTCAAAGCGGATGTAAGATGGGTCAAAATCGTTTCTTTGCTTGGCTAAGAGAAAATGGGTATTTGTGTTCTAAAGGCGAAAATTACAATATGCCAACGCAAAAATCTAGAGAAATGGACTTGATCGAAATCAAGATTAGAACAGTAACGAATCCTGATGGTTCTGTAAGAGAAACTAAGACACCAGTTATTACAGGCAAAGGTCAGATTTATTTCATTAATAAATTCAAAAATGCATAAAACGATAAGAAAGGGTGGAAACAATGAAAAGCAGTATAGAAATTATCCATGAATCAACCGAAATGGAAGGCAAAGTGTTAGACCTTCTAATCAAGAACGGATGTTCTAAGGAAGATTTAGTAAACGTATCTTCAATGCTTCAAACAATTTATATGTGTGGATTTGAAGTTGGGAAAAGATGTGTAAAGGAATGAAAGTGTTGCTTGGCTATAGAGACATCATGGAACTAGGTGTTTCTAAAAAGACTGCATACAAGATGTTGAATCTTATATGCGAATCTGAGGCTTACAAAAAGTCAAATCTATCCAAAGTGATAGATACAAAGAAAGTTCCAACAAAGTTATTTATCAGGATGTTTCCTGAGTTCAAAGAAAGGTGTGAACAACATGATGAATGTAGATGATTTAAGAGAGTTGGATGACAACCGTTTTATTGATGAAGAAGAGGAGGAAGAACAAGATGAGTACAGTTACGAAGACTACTGCTACGACTTCTGCAAAGCACAAAGAGACGAAGAAGCCTGGTTCTAAATCAACCGCAAAGAAGAAAGCAGTTGAATTGGGCGATTGTATCACGCTTCCTTCTTTTGCTAACAATGAATACGAAACTCAGTACTCAATGCTAGTTAGAAGCCAAAAGCAGACACGAATGGTTAATAGAATGGCTAAGTTCAATTACATTTGTTCATTAATTTGTTTCTTAGTTTCGTTAGCTTTCATTGTAATAGCTAATTGGTACATAAGAGGTTTGTAATATGACACAAACAGAAAGAGTTATCAAGCATCTAAAGGAGCATGGTTCTATCACTCCTTTAGAAGCTATTAAAGAGTATGGAATCACTCGTTTGGGTGCAAGAATTTGGGATTTAAGAGATTTGGGATATGACATTGAAACTCAAACTGAAACTTCAAAAAATAGGTTTGGAGATAAGACATCTTATGCCAAGTACGTATTAAAAGGAGATGTGAAAAATGAATCTTTACCAAGACACCGATAAATTCAGCGTTGAAAAGTATGGAAGCCATGAAGAGTGGCTCAAAAAACGTGGACGTGGTATTGGCGGTTCTGATGCAGCTTGTTTCATGGACTTGAACCCATGGAAAACATTAAATCAGTTGTGGCACGATAAAAAGTTCGGTTCACAAAAGATTACAAATGGTGCGATTGAATATGGAAATACAGCAGAGCCTTGTTTAAGAACATTGTTTCAGGCAAAACACCCTGAATTAGATGTTCAGTACGTGGATAACGTTACATTGGTTTCTAAGGAGCATGAGTTCTTGAGATACAGTCCTGATGGACTTATCTACAACAAGGAAACAGGAGAAAGAGGAATATTAGAAATCAAAACATCTAAGATAATCAATTCTCAGAGTTTGCAGAAATGGGGAAGTAAAGGAAACGAAACAGTTCCTGACAACTATTATTGCCAAACATTAGAGGGATTGATTGTTACGGATTTTGACTTCGTTATTTATTGTGCAGAGCTTAGATTTGCAGATGGTGATGCACGAATTATTGAGCGTTCATATCGTAAAGAAGAAGCTTTAGACAGTATGAACGATCTAAAACAAGCAATGATAGAAAAATGGGATAGGTACTTCATAGGTGATGTAGAACCACCTATCACATTGTCTATATAGAAAAAGAGGAGATGGAAATATGGAATTTAATTTAGAGGTACGTGCACAAAACGGAAAAGTGTACACAAACGCAAGTGATTTATTACCTGAAATCAAAGAAGGTTTAAAGCACTACAACTATGTAGTAGATGAAGACAACTATAAGAAGGCTAAAACAGATAGAGCTGCTTTAAACAATTTGGTAAAGCTTGTATCTGATAAGCGTAAACAAGTTGAAAATGATGTCTTTGCTCAGTGGCTACAGGATAAAAAAGACATCATGGCAGTTGAGAAAACAATCAAAGCAGCATCCGATAAATTGGGTGACGGAATTAACGAGGTTGACAACGCAGAAAAAGAATTAAAGCGTAATCAAATCAAAGAACTATGGACAAACATGACAAATGATAAGTACCCATTCGATTTAGTTTTTGAAGAAAGATATTTGAACAAATCTGTTAAGCCTAAAGAAATTGAAGAATCATTGAATAACAAGTTCTTGAAAGCCGAAGAACAATTATCTTTTATTGAAGCTTCACTTCCCGAAGATGAACTACAGGCAGAACAAGTTATCCAATTATTCTGTAAGACATTGGATTTAAGCAAAGCTACAGAGAGAATCAATGAAATTAAGGAAGCCAAAGCAAAGCTTCAAGCTAAAGTAGATGCTCAGATTGAACAATCTAAGCAAGCCCAAGCTATGAATCAAGCAACAATTCCTCAGAGCCAATTAGAAGCTCATGAAAGCCAAAGTCAATCTCAAGTAAGAAGATACTGCGTATTCCGTTTTGAAGGCTCTATGGAAGAGCTACAAGCGTTTAATCCAATTTTGAATCAATTTATTAAAGAACATGATGTGAAAGTCAATATTTTAGAAAAAGGAGAATGTTAATTATGTTACAAAACAATATTTCAAATAAAAAAGAAAACCAATTGGTAGAATTTTCTGCCAACGGAGAAAAAGTTAAATTATCTCCAGCTATCGTAAGAAATTACTTAGTAAATGGTAATGGTCAAATCTCAGATCAAGAAGTTGTGTATTTCATCAACCTATGTAAATCACAAGGCTTGAATCCATTCATCAAGGATTGCTACTTAATCAAGTATGGAAACACTTCACCAGCTCAAATGGTAGTTTCAAAAGATGTGTTCTTAAAACGTGCCGAAAGAAATTCAGAGTTTGATGGATTAGATGCTGGAATTATCGTAATTAATAACGAAAGTGGTGAGTTAACTTACCGAAAAGGTGCTTTCTACTTGAAAGATCGTGAAGAAGTTGTAGGTGGATGGGCAGATGTATTTAGAAAGAATGTATCTCATCCAACTCACATTGAAGTCTCATTTGAAGAATACGCAGGAAGAACTAAGGATGGAAAGCTTAACTCACAATGGAGCACTAAAGCCGCCACAATGATTCGTAAAGTTGCGATTACTCAAGCGTTGAGAGAAACGTTCCCTAATGATTTCCAACAGATGTATTCAGAGGAAGAAATGAATGTGGATATGAAATTGGATGAAACTCCAATCCAACAACCTACAAACATTGTTGAGCAAGCACCTGTTCAACCACAAACATATTCGCAACCTGATGAACCTCAACCCGAAGGTGTAAGTCTTGTATAAATCAAAACGTAGCCAAGCTACAGATATAGATTTAAAAACTAGAAAGTTGGTAAAAGAAAGAGACCAAATGTGCATATTTTGTGGGAGCACATATCGCATTGAATTAGCACATACAATTCTTTCAAGAAGCAATGGAGGACTAGGCTCTGAAAAAAACCTAGTCTGTGCTTGCCAACGTTGTCATAGAATCATGGACTCAGAAAGTCCTAAAGGAAAGAAATTGAGAGAGATTGCAATTAAGTACCTAGAACGTATCTATGGACATATTGATGAATCAGAGGTGAAATATAATGCTAAGTCAAAATGAATTATTGTTTAAATATAACCCCTTCAAAATCAAACATTGGAAGGACGAAGAAATAGAAGAACAATTAGGAATCCTAGTTGATGCTTATATTTCAGATGCAGAGACAGTAATGGAAATGGCATTGAACATTGAAAACCTCGCAAATCAAATGTTTCTGATTGGTGAAATGATTGCTAGATTACAGGAAAGTTCAAACATTTTGAAAGCAGATATTGAAAACAAAACAAATCAAGAGATTTACGTTGCACGTAGCACTTGGGAACGTGAACATGACGGAAAAGCGCCTAGTATTAAATACTTCGAAGCTTTAGCAGGTCAAAAAGTTTCTGAGGAAAGAACTAAGTTTGCAAAAGTGGATTCTGATTTAAAGCGTTTCAAAACTGCTTACGAGAGTATTGAAGCAAAGATGAATTCAGAAAAGAAAAAACTTGATGCTACTAAGTTTGAAATTGGAGGTGCATAGGATGATTTTAGGTATTGACCCAGCAAATGAATATAGTGCATTTGTTGTAGTAGAAAATGATTTATCGGCAGTTGTAGATAAAGGTAAAATTCCTAACAAAGAATTGCAAGATAAAATCTCAAATTGGAAAGCAGAGAATTATCCAATTGATTATGTGGCGATTGAAGGAATACAAAGTTTCGGTATGCCTGTAGGTCAAACTACATTTGAAACTTGTTACTTTATAGGGCGTTTATTAGAGCAATTTGAAGCTTTCGATATTGAGCCTACATTAATATACCGAAGTGAAGAAAAAATGCTTCTATGCCACTCTATGAAAGCGACAGACGCAACTATTAGACAAGCTCTTATTGATTTGTTTGCTAAAGATACTCCAAACAAAGGAAAAGGAACAAAAAAAGAACCTGGTTATTTCTACGGATTTAAAGCCGACATTTGGAGTGCTATGTGTATCGCTTATGCGTTTCATACAAAGTACATAGGTACAGAATGTTAGGAGGTGTGATGAATGGAAGAACAACAAAGATCATATTATGCGATCATTCCAGCTAACGTAAGATACGATAAAGATTTAGTTTCAAACGCAAAACTACTATACGGAGAAATTACTGCGTTATGTAATGAAAAAGGGTATTGTTGGGCATCTAATCAATACTTTGCAGAACTTTATAACGTATCTGATAGAACGATTAAAAATTGGATTAGTCAATTAGCTGATAAAGGGTACATTCAACGAAGTGTTAAATATAGAGAGGGAACTAAAGAAATCGAGCAAAGGAAACTGTTTATAGGTAGGGAAAATAATTTCACTACCCCAGGAAATTATTTTCCTGACCCTAGGGAAAATAATTTCACTACCCCTAGTGAAAAAAATTTCCTAGATAATAATACAAGTATTAATAATACATTTAATAATACAGATATATATAATGGAAAAAAGAAACAAAAGCCAGAAACAGTTAAATCAATTATTGCAGAGTATACAGAAAACAAAGATTTGCAAGATGCATTGCATGACTTTGCAGATATGCGTACTAAAGCAAGAAAACCTTTGACTGTTAGAGCAATGAAATTGTCTTTAAATGAATTAGATAAATTGGCAGTAGATGATGTTACCAAGATTGCTATTGTAAATCAGAGCATCGTGCACAATTGGTTAACATTCTACAAGTTGCAGAATAACAACAACGGTCAAAGACAATTGACGAGAAAAGAAATGGGGTATGCATTTTGACATTAGAAGAAACTGAAAGAATCTTACAAGTGCTAAGAATCAACTATCCTATGACTTACAAACATATGACTCAGGAAGATACGCAAGCCTATTTAAAACTTTGGCAAGTGTCTTTTAAGGATTATGAATACTTGGTTGTAGCAAATGCAGTTAATCAAATCATCCAAAGTGATACTAGAGAGTTTGCACCAAACGTAGCGCAAGTAAAAACACGAATCAGTAAAACTGCTATTGGAAAAACTAAAGAGTGTGGAGAGGCTTGGGAAATCGTTTTAAGGAATGCTAAGTGTGACCCTCATACTAGTAAGGTAAACTACGATAAACTGCCTAGAAACATTCAGAAAGCACTCGGAGGGAGCTATCTGTTAAGGGACATTGCGTGGAGCAATAAAAAAGACTTGCAATATTACCGAGATAGATTTTTACAAGCTTATAAAGAGATTTGTGAAGAAGAAGTGCAGCTATTAAATTCAGGTCAAATTAGTTTGGAAATGTATCAACAACACGATCAATTGCCTGCACCTCCAAAAAAGGAGGAAGGTATGAAGATGTTGGGAGATTTGATGAAATGATAAAAAGTAGGAGGGGTAGCAAGTGCAATATTATATGTTGGATAAAAATGATATATCAGTTGTACGTGGAATCGTATCTTCAAAAGATGTAATGAAGGAATTGGGAATTACAAACGCTCAATTCCATAAGATGTTGAGAAACGAGGAAACGTATAAAGGATGTATTCTTCTTCCTATTGAAACGGATGAGGAAGAAAGAAGAAAAGTAACAAGTCAAGATGCTGAGCAATTCCAACTACTAGGCGAAAGTAAAACAGGAATCAGATATTACATTACAAGTTATTTGAGAGTTGTTTCCGTTGATCTAAAAGGAAAACAAAGGGAAATGAAAGCTAAAAAGGAAACGGAATCAATATACAGAGTTGTAGTGAACTTTAAAGAAGGGAAACGATACTTGAATGTATTGTTTGAAGCCTACAAAGCTTTCGTTGGGGAAATAGAAAAGAATGATTCTATCGTTTGGGACGGCGAAATGAAAATCGAAAACCTAAGAGTTATCAAACTAGCTCAGATTCAGGGATTGAGAAACAAGAAGAAAGTGAGAATAGGCGATACAGTCTATAGCTCAATTGCCGAGTGTGCTAGAAAGAATTTCATTTCTAAATCACATATGTATCAGATGATAGAAGGAATCAGACCTAATTCAATAGGTGTTGAATTTGTATAAAGGAGTTGAAAAGAAATGAACAGAGTTATTTTATCAGGTGAAATCGGTAGCGATATTGTTTTAAAGAAAACTGCTACAGGACAAAGCTTATGTAACTTCTCAATTGAAGTTAAGGAGAAAGGAAAGAACGGACAAGAGTTTAAATCTTTCTTCGATTGCACTGCATGGGGAGAAAATGCAGAACATATTAATCAATATGGATTCAGAGGGCAACATATCGCAGTTGATGGAAAGCTTCAAAAAAGCTCATACACGAACAAAGAGAATCAGAAAGTGTATAAGATTAGCGTGTACGTTATGGACGTAGAATTGGCTTTAAACAACGCTACAATGCCACAAACACAAGCTTATCAACAAACGTATCAACAACAAGCAAGTCAACAAACGTATCAACAACAACCGCAACAACAGATGCAGCAACCACAAACAGTACCATTTACAAATCAAGTAAATTATCAATCATATCCTGAACATTATGATAATGACGAAGGGATGCCATTCTAGATGATTGCGAAAAGATATGATGATGAACTTATGTACAGTGTTCAAAGATGTGATGATGATAGTTCTAACAAATACAAATACTGTACAAAAGATGGTAAACTGGCTTTTAAAAAGCCTGGTAAAGACTTTCTAGGGGTAACAAAGCAAAACTACAAGAATGTGTATGTTATCAAGGGAGAAATTTACATTGGAGAATTTTTGAAATGAAATTGTATAACGTGAATTGTTTGGATTATCTCAAGTCTGAACAATTCCAAAAGGATATCGGGGGGGGGCAAGCTTTAATAGTCACTGATCCTCCATTCAATGTTGGTTATCACTACAATACATACAAAGACAAAATGAGTGAACAAGAGTATTTACATTTATTAAATCAAGTGTTTAAGACAAACAACACTCCATACGTTGTAATACATTATCCTGAATCGCTATACAAGATAGCGTTGTATAACGGAGATGTGCCAACAAGAGTTTGCTCATGGGTATATAACTCAAATACCGCAAAGCAACATAGAGATATTGCTTTCTTCGGTGTTGAGCCTAATTTCAAGCAAGTGCTTCAACCATATAAAAATCCAAACGACAAAAGAATCAAAAAGAGAATAGAGGAAGGCAAGTTAGGATGCAAGCTTTACGATTGGTGGAATGTAAACCAAGTTAAGAATGTATCAAAGGTTAAAACTAAGCACCCATGCCAAATGCCTTTAGAGGTTATGAAAAATGTTGTCGGTGTTTTGCCTAAAGAATCTATTGTAATTGACCCTTTTATGGGAAGTGGGACAACAGGTGTAGCTTGTAAAGAATTAGGATATGAGTTTATTGGATGTGAAATAGATAGTGAGTATTTCGACATTGCAAAGAAAAGAATTGCAATAGAAACAAGCACATTATTTTAAGGAGTGCATAAAATGATATATGGATAAAGTTTACGGAAGGTATGCAAGCTTCCTAGATAAGCTAGAATTAAAGAAAGCAGACAAGTACATCAAACGTGTTTTCCCAAATACAGAATACTACGTTGACTATGAATTAGGAGCGTTAGTATTTGAACCTTTAGAAAATGAAGAAGTTGATTTAGAATATCGTACAGTCATAAATGAAAAAGGATATAAAGGAACATTTACTAGCAAATATAGAGATTTAGTCAAAAACTATGAAGAAAACACATTTGAACAGAATGGAGAAAAATTTGAACAGATTACGTTGTTTTAAAAGCAGAAAGTGAGGAACAAGAATGAGTGAATATCAAAAGCGAGTGAAGATTGAATTATTCAACGATCACTTTGAAAATGCTAAAAGATACCAAATCCCACGTGCCCAATTAATTATTGCAGATATACCGTATAACATTGGTAAAAATGCATATGGTAGCAGAAGTGATTGGTACGTGGAGGGGGGACAATAAAAATGGAAAATCAAAGAAAGCTAATAGTGAATTCTTTGATACTGACAAGGATTTTAAAATCTATAATTTCTTCAATTTTTGTACTCGATTATTAAAGAAAGAGCCGAAGGAAAAAGGACAAGCACCATGCATGATCATATTTTGTTCTTGGCAACAATTGAACGAGATTACAGAGTATTCAAAACAATTTGGTTTCAAACATGCGTAGCCATTGTTCTTTGTAAAGAAATCATCATCACAAGTGCTTAAAGCAAATATGCGAATTGTAGGTGCTACCGAATGTGCTTTAGTGTTGTGGCGAGATAAGCTACCAAAATTTAGAAACGGTAGACAAATTGGAGAAGATGGAAAACCGATTAAAGGAACTGGAAAAATGATTAAAGATTGGTTTGAATTTGAACGTGATGGAAAAGATATACCGAAGATTCATCCTACACAAAAGCCCGTAAATCTGTTGAAACAGTTGATTGAGATTTATACAGACGAAGGTGATGTGGTGATTGATCCAGTAGTTGGAAGTTGTTCAACACTTAGAGCTTGTGCGGAATTAAAAAGAAGTTGTTATGGATTTGAAATTAAAAAGAATTTTTATAACCAAGCAAAAGAAAAGATGCTGTCCAACATAGGAATACAGTTGTTTTAAATAGGAGTAAAGAATGAATAAAGAAACAAGGATGAGAAAGGCAAATTACATAAGAAAAGATGAAATCAATTTATGTAGATTTGTTGAAATTTGCTATTCGGTTATTGAAAGAAATATCGAAGGCAAATGGGAATATGTAGGCAAAGTCAAAGAAAAAGGATTACAAATCAGGAATAGAGTTTATTTGTTTGACGATAAATATAAATTAGCTCATTACAAAGACACTAAAATTTTAGAAGTTTTTGAGGGAATTCCTGAATGGGCAACGCCTAAAATGATTGAAAGATATGAAGAATTTAAAGCGGAGCAAAAAGGAAAACTATTGTTTTCAAAATAGGAGTAAAAACATGGAAAAATATTTATTTAAATCGAATATATTCGCTAAATTATCGGAAATCGTAGAAGCTGATTCAGAAAAAGAAGTTATGGATAAGATTAGAAAACAAGAATCTTTTGAAATTAAGCAAGAAGATTTGAATGTTTATCCAGCATCAATTGAGATTAGAAAAATCAAAGAAAAAAAGGAGAAAAACAACATGGAATTAAAAGAAACAATTGAATTAATGTGTTCAAGTAATTACAAAGAAAGATTTGTAGCAGAATATCGTCAAGTAAAAATCAGATATGAGAAATTGAAGAATTTCTGCAACAAGATTGAAGTAGAAACAATGCTAGGAAAAGAAGTAACTAAGCATGATTGCCCACTTGAGTTGTTAAGAGAGCAACAAAAATACATGGGATTGTATTTATCAGTTCTTGAAAAAAGAGCATTGATTGAAAATGTTGAATTATAAAAGGAGAACCAAATGACAAGTACAGAAATGATTAAAGATATGCTTGAAAGACAGAAAGCATATGATGCGGAAGTATTTAAGAAACATAATGTTGACTATGTTTCTAAAAGCCAATTAGAAAGTGCGTTGTTTGATGAATTAGGAGAATTGATGCACGCTCAGAAATCAGATTGGTGTTGGTGGAAGTTCACGCAAGAGCCTAAAGACGAAGCTAAGGTATTTGAAGAATATATTGATGTTGTTCACTTTGCTTTGATGTACGAAATCAAGTTTGGTACAGGATGTTATATGGATGAGGACGTTAAGTGGAATTACAACAAGCTAAAAACGGATTTAGGTTTTGGACAGGCATATGCATTTAGTTGTGCAATCAATTTAACACGAGATGATAACGTATTAGCTTACGTAATCGCATTAGGATTGCATTTAGGATATTCGTTTGGGGAAATCTACAACGAATATATTCGCAAGAATGAGATCAATAAAGAAAGGTTAGCGAAGGGGTACTAGGAAAGGAGATTTAAGATATATGAACATGGATGTTATTGCAAGAAGAATTGTAAAGGAATACGTAGAAGAACATTTAGATAAATCAGATAAAGATATTAAGGAATCAGACAAGCAACCTTATATTGTATGGAAGTGCAAGACTTTGCAAAATTGGAAATATTTGATGAGTACAGATTTGCATGATGGAATGTATTATGAATTAACTTACAACGGCGATAAAAAGGAATGGTATTTGGATGCATATAAGAAGTTTGAGAATAGATGTATTCCAATGCCTAAAAATGATGATGTAGGTGATTATTAATGGGAGAAATAGTTTGTATGTTATACAACTTAGCAATAATTGGAATCACATGTTATATGTGTGCAAATTATAGTTATTGGTTCTTATTGTTATTGTTGTTAACAGGCAGTTATAAAAGTGAGAGGAATGAGTAAGTGAATGAGTGGTGTTTATATAATTATTTTTCGATTACTCGAACTTGCCTTAGTAAAAATTACAGTTGATATAGTTTTTTTCTTTATTAATAAGCACGAAGAAAAAAAGTTATTAAAAAGAATAGAAAAAAGGAGACTGAATAAATGATTAATTTAAAGAACGGATACGGAATTGTATCGGATGGAAAAAGCTACACGCTAGTTCAAGATGCAATTCAAAAGAGCAAAGACGGAGTTGAAACGGAAATCAAGAAACAGATTTCCTTTCATTCCACATTAGAAGGAGCTTTACAAGGCTATTCAAACTGTAGAATGGCAGATTTAGTTTCTAATGTAGATTTAGACTTGAAAGAAGTTAAAGAAGCTATTGACGATTTAAAAAGGGAGATAAAGGTATATGAATAAATATCAAGAATTGTTGCAAGTTCTTGAAAAAGAACATCAAATTACGTGCGAAGCAGCAGACATAGAAGAAACTGATCGTGCCAAGACATATTTTCAATTATTGAAGGATTTTATGGATAAAGAAACACCTAAGAAACCTGTAGATATTGAGTTTGGCCCATGTGGTGATTTGATGTTATGTTGTCCAACGTGTAAACATGGAGTTGTTCCAATTCCATCATATCACGGAAACAAATATTACCCTCGTTGTCCATTTTGTGGACAGTTATTAAAAGGAGAAGAAGAAAATGAAACAAGATGAAATGACAATTTGCGAATGCATTGAATATTTGGATTCAATGGTTGGTGATGATGAGAATATCAAGGGTTGCTTAGATTACATTGAGCGTAAAGCGAAAGCTATGGATAAAAAGTTAAGAGAATATAAATCTATATTTGAAGAAAAGCAAGAGACTAATCTAGATTATTATAAAGATGAAATTCTAGAAGATTATGCGCAGAATTTAGCGGTAGTCAAAGGAAGACCTACGCTATGTTATAAAACTAATTGCAATGACTGTGACTTTAAAATCAATCAAATAGGATGTCGTGAAAAGGCAAAAGATTGGTTAAATAAACCATACAAAAATCCAACATATAAGCTAACGCAATTTGAGATTGATTTATTACAAAGCTGTTCACAAGGCTATTCACCAAAATACCAGTTCAAAAATATAAATTCTTTAACCGAGATGAGAAAAAATGGGTATTTCAAGTGCATTAATAGGGATGAAACGATTGAAGAAATCCTAGCAAAATGTGAGGTTGTTTGATGATATATTTCTTTGCAGGATTTTTTATAGGGGGCATAGCTTCAATTCTCCTTTATTCCTTAGTTGTTTCAGAGCGAATCAATGAATTGGAACTTGAAAATTGTAGGTTGATTGATGATCTCAATAAAGCCGAATATGAAGTTAGAAAATACAAATATCAACATAGGGGGTATGGATATGATGGGTTTGAAGAAACGAAATAAGCCTAAAGAAAGTACAGACGTAATGATTAAATTGAAAATCAGTGTTCCTGATGTTAATAACAGTGATTCATGCAATGTTGTAGATTCATTATTAAATGAAATTTGGGATGCTGCATGGAGTAAAGAAGGGGTCGAAGTAGAAGATTTGAAAGCTACATATGTGAAGGAGAAAACAACAAAATGATGTATTTAAGTATGGCAATTCACAATATAGCGGTAATGGTATTTACTGCGTACATGGTAATTCATGTTCATCCAATTTGGGCAGTATGTATCTTATTCACTCATAGAATTGGAGTTAGAGTTGTACGTGTTCCAATTAAGGAAGATACAAATGATGATGCAGTAGACGGATCTATTGATGATGTATATGGAATGGATTGGAATGAAGAAGATGATAGAAACGAATCAAGTAGAGACAAGTTTTAAAAGTATAGAAGAAGCTTTAAAGAACAACGGATTATATGCACTTTATGACGATATGGTATTAATCAAACAAGCTTTAATTGAGAGAGACAGGAAAATATACGGGTTGCAGCAGCATACTAGAAATTTAGAGGATAAATTAGAGAGGATAGGTGGTTATCATTATGGAAATCCTAAACAATAACATTTACTGGTGTGATTTACCGAAATACAGTAATACAATTCTTTATAAAAGGAGACCTTGTATCGTTATTTCAAACGATATTCAGAATAAAGGAAGTAAAACAGTGAATGTAATTCCAATTACTAGCAATTTAAAAAGAACGGATTTGCCATGCCATGTAATGATTGATACAGGACATGAGTACGGAATGGCAAAAGCGGAACAAATCTTAACGATCAATAGAGAAAATGTTAAGTGGCATATAAAACCACTCGATAGACGAGAAGAAAAAGAAGTAAAATGTGCATTATTAACTCAGATTGGGATTATTTAAATGCCTAGAAGAGATACAGAATACGAGCATTTCAAAGAAACCTGCGGAGGATGGTTTAATTACCATGGCAATATTGGTTTAAGAGCAGGTGATGTCGCAATGGCAACGCTATTTGATGAAACTGAATTAGTGCAAATTGTATTGACTAAACCTTATACTTTCAATCGCTGGTGGTGTAAGATCGTTGGTTTCAATAGTGATGGAATTGAATATCTAGTTGATAGAACAATAATATTTCAAATTTTGATAGACAAAGACTATAGCTTGCGAAGAAAAAGAAGAAAAAACTCTTAAAATCAATTTAAACACGTCTAGAAGTGATTCTAACGAGCAAAATAGATTTAAACGAGTATTTGTTAGGGTAAATAAAGAAAAGGCTAAAAACACGTTTAAAACGATAAATATGTTTATAGCCTTTTTTAGTCTTATGTAGTAAAATATATGTATGAACACTTACAACAATTACATTATGCTTTTATCTGATTTAATGGCGATTGAACCGCCTGCCGTTATCTATCAGAAAGACGGAAAAGCCTACTATGGAAACGGGCAAAAACAGAAAGTTTCCAATTAAAACCATCTGCCAAAGCAACAACAATCGTGAAAGAGAATAAAATCTATGTGGATTTAGATAAATTCAAGGATGAAATAGATCTTTATTTGAGTTTGGCCCATGAAGTTAGACATTGTGCTCAATATCAGGCGATAAATGATGTTGGATTGGCGGATATTGCTACTCCTGAAATGCTCAAAATTTGGAAAAAGGAGTTAAAAGAGTATAAAGGGAGCGAAAACGAAGGCTATGAGGCCCAACATATAGAGTTAGATGCATTTGCATTTGCGTGGTTTATCGGTATATCTGTATTCGGGGTAGAATTACACTTAAACGGGGTTAGAAGTGGAAAGCAGCTACTTTCAAGCTACATCCAGTTCATTTCTAACAACTACAGTCTTGAAGAACTAAGGGATTGCCTAGAATATTCAGGATTTGCTTATAACAGAAATCAAGCCTAGTAAAATAGGCTTTTTTTTATTTATCTATTGATAAAGATATCGTTGTATGCTATACTATAGGTGTAAAGAAAAGTAGAGGTAATAACAATGGGAAAAGCAAGTGAAGCAAAATTAAGAGCAACTAAGAAGTATGAAAAAGCTAATATCAGACAAATTCTTCTTAAATTTCATAAAACTCATGATGCAGCAATCATAGAAAAACTTGATTCTTTAGATAGTAAGAACAATTATATTAGACAACTGATCTTGCAAGATTTAGAAAGAGAAAAGAAAGAGACTAACAACAAATAGCCTTTTTTTATCGGCTTTTTTTTCACACGTCTGCATTGAAAAATGGTATAATATATGTAGTTAAGGAGTACCCAAAAAAGACCAAATATTGCCACTCCTTGACGAGACATTTTTTACTTCTACTTACTCAGAATTGAGTGCCTCGGGGAGACCCGAGGATATTATAACGGTGTAAGTGCAATATTTAATTGACGGGGGAGGGTGCAATAGAAACTTACGCCCTATGAACGCAATGAAAATTGTGCCACCCCATTCGCAACAACGCCCCCAATTCGCAATAGCCGACCAAATCGCAACAGGATTTGCGTGAAACGTGGCCTAGGAACGCAACAGAAGTCGGGGGAAAAGAAAGAAAAACAAGTAAATTCAGAGATATAGAAACGTCCATACAGTCAAATATGCGTAATAAACACGATAAGTTCCAAAATGTTTATACTAATGTTTACACACGATTGTTTAGGTTGGTTCATAAATTGTCATCACGTAGTCATATACTACTACTTTGAAATGAATAGGCAGATAATTCATTTCTTACTCCTTTAGAAATTCTTTATTAATTCTATATCTTGTCGATTGTATGGTTTAAGGTTCTGTATTAACAGAGCCTATATTATACGTATTCTGCATATTTTAAAACGATTGATCTTTGAAAACAATATATCTTAGTCCCTCGGCATATATATAATAAGAAAGAGGTTCGGGGGAGATAAAGAGGGGTTTTGACTTCGGGGGAAAGAAGAAAAGAGGAGCTACGTCCTCCACGAACTCCTCCAAACCCTATAAGAAGAAGATATATACACTATTATTACTAGTTTCATTTACCTATCAAGTTCTAATGTAGTTTGATGGGTTTTTTATTGTTTTATTTGCTTTAATACTCATTTATTCACGAAATTAAATGAAATTCCTTTAAATAAAGTGGTTTTTAAGTGTTCCAAAAAGAAAATTTTGTCAAGAAATAAAATAAATTTTGTATTTTGTATTTTGTAATCGGCGAAAAATTTTGTATTTTGTACATTTTGTATTTTGTAAATTGTTCACGATTCTTAGACAAAAACACGGTGTGGTATAAAAATTTCCGCTATTATATTCACGATTCGTGAACAAAAAGTGAAAAAAGGGTTGCAAATGCAAAAGATATCGTGGTATAATAACAGTGTAAAGAAAAGGAGGTATTCAAAAAAAGACATAAAAAAAGATCATGTTAAGCGTCCAAACTTGAAACATGATCATCCAAAAAAGCTATATATATATATTAATAGAAACGAGGTAAAAGGCCCTCAAGATATATAGCTTTCATATTATAACATATATTTATGAAACGAGGGCTAAAAAGGAAATGGAAAAACAACAAAAATATTATTATGGAAATGCTATTAGTGAATACGGTTTAGAAAATGGACGCGTAGACTATGCCACACTTGCAAAGGCTTTCGATGCCGTGTTAAACAATGACATCATGTCATTGACATATGACATTGGATGCTGGGAGCAAGTAAGCGGCATCGTTGACAACACGGACGAGATAGAAGAACTAGAAGAAAAAAGAGACGAGTTAGAAGAAGAAAACGAAAGCAGTCCATCTCAAATTATAGAAAATGAAATAAATGGAATAAATGAACAAATAGAAGAGCTTGAAAACGAGCAAGACTACGATCCAGAAGTATTTCAATGGTTTATTGTGGATGATTGGGGCGCTAGATTATTACAAGATATCGATGAAATCGTTTATTATAACGAAACGCTAGACATGTATTTATGGGGCGTTACTCACTACGGTACTTCCTGGGATTATGTTCTAACAAACATTAAAATTGATTGGTAGGTGCTGATAATGATATTTATGTAACTTGTAGTATGTATGATGAACTAAAAAGTTTGGAAGATGAAAAGACGGTTGATAGATGCTAGACAAGATTACTACTATATTAGTGTTCATATTATTACTTGCGTTCTTATATAAATACTTGTTGTTGATTATATTATTATTTATTGCATTATTTATTATTATATATTTGTTATGCTAGTTAAAATTTTAAATGTTTAACTAGCTTTTTTATTGTCTTTTTTTCTTCTCTTTGTTGCTAAAACTGTTTACACGACCTAGAAATAAATTGTTTATGGAATAAAGACATAAATATATATGCGTTTGGTGTCATGATTTGAAAAACGCAACAGGAATTAACGACCATACACACCCCATGCCTTCCCTCTCGACCAAACCACATTTTTTACACCTAGCACTATACACAACAGAGTGCTAATCAAAAAAACTAATATCAATTATAAAACCACCCCCTTTTTTAGATAAAAATTTTTGGAAAACGAAAATTCGAGTTTTGAAAAAAAATGAGTTCATGTATTTTTGTGAGGGGTAAGTGAGGGGTAAACGAGGGGTAAAAACGTCCTCAAAGAAATCATTTATAATGTAGGGAGGTAGAGAAAGAGAGGATGAGAGTATGCCAAGGGCAAAGAGTGTTTCAGAATTAAAGCGTGAGGATGAAGCTAAAAGATTCTTTGACGAGTATTCAAAGAGTGGGAATATTACGAAGTCCATGCAAAAGATTCGTCCTGATTTAAGCGATAAGAGTGCTTATAACAAGGGATATAAGATATTAAACAGTCCTTTATTTAGGAATGTCATACATGAGAGGGTAAAAAAGAGAGATCAAAGGAGTGTTATGACAGTAGAGCAACGCAGACAGTGGCTTAGTGATAACATTCAAGACGAAGAAAAGGACATGAAAGACAGATTAGGCTGCTTAAAAGAGCTAAATAGAATGGATGGCATAGGAAAGAGCAATATTTTAAATGTTGGAAGTGTAAATAATATTACTGTTGAGCAGAAAAGAGCGATTGCAGAGGAAAGAATCAACGATATATTAGGAATCAACATGGGAAGTGAGTTTTTAGATGCAGAAGTAATAGAACACGAGGAGGATGAAAATAGTGAAGAAACAGAATCTTAGTGTTAAGGAACAGTATTTTAAGGATGTAGAGGACCTAAAGGAAGCTAAAGCTATTAATAAGAGCCAAGAAGAAGTTGTTAGATTGTTGAAGGGAGCTACCCCGAAGTATAAATTAAAGAATTGGACGAGAGGATATATCCCCGAGCATTACAAACGACTAAATATTTCTAGACAAGAAGCTTTTAGACTTGCAGTTATCGGTGCAAGAGAGGCTTTGACATATTTTCAAGTCAATCTTCACTTTACGCAAGCTATGTTGTTCGGTGCGGTTGTAGAAGGGTACGATACAATCTATGCAATTACTACTTCTCAGTATGGCAAAAGCTGGACTTTAGGAATGATCGCTATTTATCGTGCGTATAAAGGACATCAAGTACGAATTGCGGCCGCAACAGGAGAAACCGCTACTATCATCATGTCCAAAGTTATCGGACATTTACAAAATGCAGACGAGTCTATTCAGAGTTCTGTATTAGATTCAGGAAACAAGATTGAAAAATTACAGACTTCTACTTCAAAGACTAAGATTTCCTTCAAGGGCGGAGGATGTGTAGAAATCGTTACGTTAGGTGGAAACAGTGTAGACCCTAAGAAAAACAATAACGCTATCGGTAAGGGCGGAGATTATATTATTGACGAAGCGGCCCAAGTCAGTGAAGATGCGTATGCCGAGATAGGACGAAGGGAATTTTCAAGTGTTGACGGGTCAAAAGAACTTGAAATTGCTATTTCAAACCCTCACAAACGTGGAGAGTTCTACGATTGCATGACAAACGACAAATACCCCGAAGGAACATTAGTTGTTTGGATGGATGTACGTACTGCATACGAAGAAGATCGTATGAAAAGTGCTTCTCAGATACTAAATTCTCATTTTTACAAGAATAGAAGTACTTGCCAACGTTATTTAGTATGCGAATTAGAGGAATTTTCAGATGAAAGTATGTTCAAAACCATGACTTTAGACGACGATAAAGTAGATAGTTCCTATAAAAAGCGTTATTTCTTAGGTGTTGACTCGGCTTATACAGGAAAAGATGGTATAGATGTTGCTTTATGTTCTCAAAATAGATACGGAAACTGCAAAATCGAGACAATTTACAATCTTAAAGAGGGTGTTTGGGTTCAAGGAGTCACATCTGAGAAGATTATTACTAAGATTGTTAAGATTATCGAGACATTAAACATCAAATATGTTTGTGTTGACGTTGGATTCGGTACTTGGTTGACCGAAGGATTGTCAAAATACTCGGATAAGCTAAGATTTATCCTTGAAGGTGTCAATTTCCAAGGAGGGCCAACAAAAACACGTATCAAGGCAAGACATTACAGTGCGGTTTATGCCTTCAATCTAAGAGCGGAAATGTATTTAGACTTTCAGCAGCTAATGGATAGTAAGAAATTGACTTTCACAACGGAAGTTGCCAAAAGATTGAAGTCTGAATTGCTTGCTACAAGGACTGTATCGAAGAACAATAAGAAGATAGCCATTATTCCTAAAGAGGAGATAAAACAACGCTTAGGGCACTCTCCTGATGCCCTAGACTCCTCAGTACTTTCTGTCCGCAGTTGTTTAATGTATAATCTAAGCAGTGAAATACTTGCGTATGCAGAGAACGATTAGGAGGTGCTAATTTGAGTCGAAGAACAAAGAAAAGACAAAAGGATAGAGTTAAACTAGCATCCAATACCTATGTGTCACCTAACATTTCGCGCAATATTCACAGTTCTAATGCAGAAACCGAAGCCGAAAAGGTAATGGAAGCTATGCTAAACTGCAATTCAGAGTGCATCAACGGATTTATAAAGACAAACTTTAAGAATCAGTTTGAAGAGATTGATTGGATGATAGACAATCTACCAACGCTACCATATGTTATCGGTAAGGTTATTGACTTTATATTCTCAAACGGAATCACAACGGGTGATGAGAATTTAGACAAGAATGTTCTTATGCCATTCCTTTATAGACACAATGTACAAGGTGTTACAAACTATTCCGTACTTCAAAATGCTATTATGCAGTCCTTATTGTACGGAAAATGCGGTATTCGTTGGCTAGACGAAGATAAAGGAATTGTTACAGAGAATTATCGTAATTATGTTTCTATCATGCGTGAAGATGATGAATATAAAGGCTTTAGAGTTCCTATCTGTTATGCTATGTCGGCAGACGATAAAGAACCTATCTCATTAGGAACAAAGGAAATCGACTTTGACGAAGCGTTATTCCTTAAAACAGGCAAATTAATGTCAAAAGACGGAACAATCATTGTAGAAATCCCTGACAATTTCTGCAATTTAAGAAACGGAACAGACCATGAGAACGGATTATCTTGTTTATTACGTGATAAACAACGTCTAAAGCTATTAGGTGCGGTTTACGAGCGTTTGAATTACGATATTCAGTATGATGGCCCTGGACGTTTGATTTTTTGGTTGAAAGACGGATTTGCCAAGGGAGATACTATTGATTTATCGGCTTCCCAAGTTTTAGACGAATCATCAAGTTCTAAAGCAGACAGAGCCGACAAAGCAAGAATTGAAGCTAAACGTCTAGGCCAGGAAATCAGAAATTCAAAATCAGACAATGTAATCCTTGCAAGTTCTATTTTTGATAAAATGGATCACTTGCCTCGTGTTACAAAAGGTACGGAGTTCTTAGAATACCTTCAAATGAAGGAAGGTTCTATTGTTTGTCAGTGTTTCGGTCTTACTCCTGAATTAATCGGTTTAGGGGATGTATCAGGAAACGTATCTATGGAAAGAATCATAGATAATGCCATGACAAATACAATCGTACCAATGCGAGAAAGGTTCGCCACTCAGATTTCTCCTATGTTAAGTGAGAAATTAGGTGTGCCAAAGGTTTATTTTGATAAATACGAGTTGAAAGAACAACAAGACAAGTCTGCAAAGACATATAAATTGGCCTTGTCAGTTACTCAAATCGTAGGCGCTATTGTCAACGGAGCAGAAGCGTTAGACAAGAGCACAAAGAATTACATGATGGAATCAGTTACTAGAATGATGGATTCTATCGAGAAAACGCTATAGCGAGAGGAGAAAATAAAATGGAAATGGATATTTTAAAAAGTATCTTATCTGAAAATGAGGTAACACCCCTAGGAAGTTTGAATGGGACTCCGTTATATTCATTTGAAGATGCACAGAGAATCAACAAAATTGGATTGGTAAAAGAGAAAATCCAAGGTAAAGAGGTTGAATTTGGTGAAAGACCTATGCGGCCTGATGGATTAGGATATTTGGAAACAAAAGCCAATGCAATTGCAGTTCCAACTTCTTTCTTTGAGAACAGATACAGAAAAGTTGAAGTAAAAGAGACAATTGTTGATGAAAAAACGAAGAAAGAAAAAGAAGTTGTTAAAGATGTATATTACGAAGTCGTAACAGACTACAGAGCTTGTAAAGAACAAGCAAGTGGACGTGTATATACAACTACAATTCCTGTATATCAGATTGGAGCTAAGAAAGATTCAAAAGGAAACGCTGATTTATTCTTAATTGGTCAAAGAAATATTTCAGATACAGACTTTATCAACGAATTCAAAGGAAAATTGAACAAAGAATCAATGGTCAAGATTCTTAAATTGATTGGTAATAACCCAGCAAAACAAGTAGAAGATACATTAGAGTTTTAATTAGAAGTAAAAAGTAGAAAAAAACAAGGCAATATTTGGAAATAAACAAAAGGTATAAACAGTTTTCACTGTCTATATAGATTTTTGCATATTTCGAGGTATTGCCTTTTTATATGCAAATTAACGAAAGGAGATACATAAATGTCAATTAAACGTAGTTTCACTGTAAAAATCACTTTTAAAGAAGGGTACGGAGACCCTATCACTTTAACAGGAAAAGATGCAACTGCTTTTAACACTGCTTGGCATAACAAATTGAATGACCAAGACGGAGCTATTGGATTTGAATGGCCAGTTATTACGACAACAGGTGAAACACCTAATCAAAAAACAGTAACAACTTATACTTCATTCTTATTCTGCAATGTAGCAAAAGTAGAACGCTCAGAACAAACAGAAACAAAGTATACAGACGATCAATGCCATGATGCTTAGAAGGAGATACCATGCAAAACAACGTACAAACTATTAACGGTGTTACTTGGTTCGATTCCCTAGAAGAAAGAAATACTTTCTTAAAGCAAAATGGTAGACATGAGTTCGCATTGGAAGAAGCAACAAAGAACGCAAAACAGTATTTGAAACTTCTTGATGTTATCGAAGAAAAAACGCAAATTGACGTTTATTCAAAATTAGATAGCGGTACTTTGCTATACGGATATGTAGTTCTTGAGCCTAAGAAGAAATACAAGATTCCCGAAGATAAAGTTTTGTTAGAAGCACTTAGAAACAAAACTATTCAAAAAAGATATGATTCCACAATGGAAGAAATATTAAAAGGAGCAAAGATTCCATACGAAGTAAAGAAATGTAATTCATGTGGTGGAAGGATTCAGAAATTATTCTATAAGCCCGTAATCGTAGTAGAAACGGAGACTAAGAAATAATGCCACAAAAGAAAAGAGTTCCAACATATGTAGCAAGCATTAAAGATAGCCTTGATCGCAGAAAAAAAGGAAAAGCATTTTATGACAATGCAATCACTTTATCTAGCGTAGATAAAGAAAACCATTATGTCAGTGTGAACCTATCATCAGGGTACGTAGAAAACAAACCTACACGTCTTATTGACGAGGGGGCAATAACATATGAGGGTGGAGATGATATTCGTCTATACATCAAAAAAGGGGCAGTACAAGCGTTCTACGATAGCTTGAGTTCTGATTATGTAGGATATATCAACTTAGCTCACATTGACATTACATCACTCCCTTTAAACTTAGGTACATGGACTAAAGATGATTTAACAGTTGTCGATATTGGGGATGGAAGAAAAGGTCTTGATGTAAACGTCAAACTAAATAGGGAATTGCACATAGTGCAAGATTTATTGAAACAAGAAATACCATTGAGTATTAGTGCAGAACTGAGAGGGACACTCGATCTTGAATCGTCATTTAAATTTAATGCACCATTCTACAACGAAATCGAGATTGCTGGTTTCTCAGTTGTTGCAAATCCAGCCAATGTAAACAGTACAGGCGAAAATTTAAACAGTAAAGGAGACTCAGAAATGAACCTATGGGAAAAGATTTTAAAGTTGAGTTCTGAAAATAAAGAAGAAAAGAAGAATGAAGCTTTAGAAAACAAAGAGGAAGAAAAAGAAAAAAAAGAACCTTCTAAAGAAGAAAAAGCACCTGAAAGCAAGACAGATGAAGCAGAAAACGAAGAAGAAGCTAAAAAAGGCGAAGAAACTTTGGAAACTGTTGAGATGTCTAAGGACGACATGGAAAAAATCAACAAATTCATGGATGCTTTTGAAACTTTAAGTGCAAAAGTTGAAACATTAGAAACAGAAAATGCAGAATTAAAAGAAAAATTAAAAAGTTCTAAGAAAGAAAAAACAGAATTTGAAAAGAAAGCAGAAAGCACATTAGACAGATTGTCTAGTTTGATCTCAGGACAAGCTAACGATAAAGAAAAGAAAGAAGAAAAATTAACTTCAACTTCTAAAGTTAGCGGAGATATGTGGGGATAGGAGGTAAACCATGTTAGATTTATTATTTACAAATCCTGATAACACATTATTAGAAAAAATGGCAGTTACACCAGGAATGGTAGAACGTCTAAGTTCTAATATCGAGGATTTAACATCATTCTCAAGAGCTTATATTGATTATGAAAAAGCAAGACAGAATTTAGCAGCAAATGCTTCTAAATCAAATGTAGGAACAGTTAGTATCGGTACTGATTATTCAGATAACTCACCAGCCAATCCATTCCAAAACGTGTTCCCATTAGTTTCTTGGTTAATGAACACACCAGCTTCACGTAAGATGCAAGGCGCTATGAACCGAGGAGCATGGAGCGTTACAAAAAAAGAAGATGGCAAATTCTATATTCAGTTGCCATTCACATACGGAACAACAGGGCCTAAATCAACACAAGGTGAATGTTGCTGGGTTCCATTAGATTTAGCTAAATGCGGTAGCAATGCACCATTAGCATTATTGTGTTTAAAGAGCTGCGAACCTATTATGGATAGCTTGGTAAATGAAACACGTAAAATCAAAGCTAATGACATGGTTTGCTACTTCCAACGTGAAGGAGAAACTATTAAAGAAGCTCAGAAACGTATGGATTTAATTTCAATGGCATACTTCACTGCTATTAACGTAATCTTAGGGACAATGTCTACAGGTACTACTACATTGAAACCATTCCATGGATTATTGGAAGTAATGGAAAATAAAGCAGTTATTAAAATTGTAGGTACAAACGTATTATCTGCGTTTGATTCAGTTGGTTTACGTTTGGCAGCTTTAGGAGATGGCGATTACAAATTCGCTTGTCACCCATTGGTACTTGAAGGTATCAAGTCTGTTATTGTTCCAGGTAAATTCAACGGAGAATATCCTGATGGATGGACTCGCAATAAAGAAACTGGAGAAGTCGCATTTAAAGGACATGGATTTATCGCAGATAAATTAGTTCCATGTGACATTACAAAAGGTACAGGTGATGTATGGGTATTAGAAGGAAATACAGTAGGTTTGGTAATGGGAACTACTTTCCAACCATCTGAAAAATTCCACCGTCATACATTCGGTGCTACAGATACTCCATCAGAAGGTTGCGGTACTCAATGTGATTACTACTACAACTTTGGATGTGCATTTGGAACAGATGCAAACAGATTAATGGTTATCCAAGGTATTCCAATGTCAGCAGCTACATTAGGAGATACATTAAACGGATTAGACCTTGTATTAAAACCAACAACTATCGTACCAATCAACATTGGTGAATAATGTACGAAAAAATTGTCGAACAATTGAAAAACTATTGTTCGTGCATAAAGGAAAGCGATTTAGAAGCAGATAAGCTTGAAAAGAATGTTGGAGAACTAATTGATTTAATTAGTACCATCACTTGTTGGAAAAACCATCCTTGTGAGACTTTCCTCTCATCTCAAAGAGAGGAAGTCTTTGATGTTGGTGAATTTAAGAAATGCGGTTGCGATTCAGGAATTGTACGTATACCGCTATTCTATCCAATGATTGACCCAACAACGATTGAAGTATCTGTTATCACTAGAGAAAGAATTACATTTACTACTCACAAATTAGAAGTTGATAAAGGTTTTTCTTATAACCCATACGACAGTATCGTGTACGTTGATTTATCTAACATTGACTACAAAGATGTGTGCAATTGTGGATGTGATGAATTGTCTAAAATCGTTGTCAGTTATGTAGCTGGATATGAAACGATACCAGAATGTCTATTGCCTGTATTCTGCGACTTCCTACAATTTGTTATCGCAATGAATAGATGCGAATGTGGTTGTAGCACGTGTGAAGAAACAGATGGTAGTGATGTTCTTATCTCAGAAGAAAATTCTGATGCTCAGATTTCAATTAGTGTGTATGTTCGTGAACATATTACAAAAGCGTATTCAGAGCAGTTAGGTATCTTGTCAGTATGTAATTCAAAAGACACATGGGTTGGTGCAGTAGTATGAGAATTAAATATATTGGAATGAAAAGTTCCACAAAGAAAAACGGATGCCCTGTATGCGGTGCGAAAGCCAAATCAAACACATCTTATGATTATTCAAAACGTATGTGTTTGCCTAGTGGCCTAGTAAAAATATTCCTTATGAACAAAGTTGAGGAAGTATCGTATGAAGACGGTGTATTCCTAAAAGGCTTTAAATACGTCTATGGGGGAAAACTTTATTACCCATTTATCGAGGTGTAGGAAATGCTAAAAGGCCTCTTAGAAGATGTTATAGAAGCGTGTGAAGAAGATTTTGAAGGATTGGCTAGTGAATTAGAAGAAACCATGCGAGAAGAAGCTCCAAGAGGGAGTAGATTCTATGCTCAAGAAATGACAAGTATGCCATGGAATGAATATAGGCCAGGTGCTTTAAAGGATTCAATCACGAAAGAAAAAGTATCTAATACCGAATATCTAATCGGAGTAGATGCAGACAAACTAGAAAAAGATTCTAGAAACCCTTCTCACGTTGATTACTCCCCAATGGTACAGAATGGAACAAAACGAGTTTATACATTAGTTCGTAAAAACGGAAGGCCATTCGTTTGGGTAGATGAAATGGGAAAGAAACACTTTGCACACAAAATTAAGATGCCACCTAGAAAGGCAAATGATTTTGTTGCTAGAGCGGTATCTAGATTTGATGCAAAAGTTAAATAAAGGAGATTAAAAATGGAAGAAAAAGTTGTAAAAGCTAAAAAGACTCCTGAACAGAAAGTAGATGTTCAAGCATTTGTTTCACGCAAATTAAACGCTTTAAATCAATTAGGCGGTGCTAAAGCAGAGCGTGCTATGGAGCGTGTACTAAAAGCTACAATGGGAGGGCAAAAATAATGTCTAACTGCAACATTAACAAAATCATTAGTGACAAATTAAGCGTCTCTAAATTAACTAAAACTCAAGAAATTGATATTACTATCATGAGTGATATTGATTCTTGTTTAAAAATCAATACTCGTAAATTTGAAAAGATTACAGGTACTTCTAGTGCTTATACATCACGTACTATTGCACCTGATTTAATCAACGTTTGCGAATCATTTGGATGTAAGAATACAGGTACATTGTTCATCACTTCTAAAGAAACGGATGCAGCAGGTGGAGAAGGAAACAAAGTGCACACAAGTGGTGCGGTATTTAAAGCATTGAAAAATGCATTAGACTTTGCAGCAGGTGTTGTTTACTACTACGTAAATGTTCCTCAAGCAGGTACTTACACAATCACAACAAAGATTTCAGATGTTTTAGATCATGAAATGACTAATGCAGATGAGTATACAAGTACTTTAAAAGCAGATAAAGAAGGATTCTACCCTGTACAGATTGACCTATCTACTGTTCCAACAAAAACAAGTGGAAAAGGATGGGAAGCAAGTACATCAGGTGTCCGTTTAAGTATTGAAGTAGCATTAACAGATAAATCAGCAGATAGTATCTTGATTGGTATTTCTTCAATTTCTTTCTTTGAAGAATTTGCAGACTTAGATTCTAACAACGATATTAAAGTAAGCTGCTTATCAGGATTTGATGGTGACGATACTGTAGACCCTGTAGATACAAGTTGCTTTGACGATTCTTATGATGATGATTCTGCTTCTATTGAGCGTTCATTTACAGGTACTCAATTAACATCTAACTACTTAACTATGAACCCATTCATTGGCAAAGGAGATAAATCTCAAGGCTTTATGATGCGTACTCAGGAAGTAGTTATTGAAGCAGATAAAGAACATCCTGAATATGGTTCAATTCATATTGCAGACCACTTTGTTGAAGAATGTGGATTTATCTATGCAGCATTGAGCGACCAATGCAATATCACGGATTCTACATTGAACCGAATCAACACTCCATTGTTGGCTAACTTAGATGAGTCTCAATACCAAGTATTGAACAGTAAAATCAATCCAAGCTTAGATATTGAAGGTTCAAAAATTTACTTCAACAAAAATTTAGTAGGTAAAACATTAAAGATTTCTTATCCAATGACTGTTGATGTATTGCAACACTATGTAGCAAACAACGATAGCTTAAAGAATAAGAGAGCCAAAGTTACAATCACTCGTTATAGAAGTGATGGAACTGCGGAAGTATTTACTTACCACAATGCAAAAATTACTTCATTCCCAATGGGTATCCCTGATAACGGAGCGTTTGAATTTAGTTTAGCGTTCAAGAAAGATACTCGTGGAAACTGGTATGAAGTTTATGTAGTAAACAAAGCTAACGCTAATTTATAGAAATTGAGAGGCAAATGAGATGGAAGAACAAAAGATTTTAGAACCAACACAGTTAAATGCCATGATTGAAAAGTTAAAAGTAGCTCGTGAGGATGATACTCCTCACGCAGTCTATGGCAATGGTGGTGAAATTGCAGTTGTTGGTGATGCAAATAAGACAGATGTTAAAACAATTGATATTGAAGTGAATTTTAGATTCACTGAAAAAGAAATCGAAGAACATAAAATTGATGTTCCTGAGAATGCTAAAAGAGTAGGGCAATACGTTATGTTCGATAAGAAGTTTGAAAATCTAACATTATCTCCTAGACAAGATATGAAGATGGTAGAAGCTTTAATCGAAGTAAAACCATTGCTATTGGATGCAGAACAAATCCTAGACCCATATAAAGAAAAATTCCAAGAAATCGAGGAATACTATGGTCACAAATTCATTGAAGGAAAAGATGGAATCGTTACAACAGACACAGATGATGAAGAAGTGAGCAAAACTATGGTTCAGATTTATGAAGCGTATATGAATGAAGCAAACGAACAGATTTTCCATTTATACGCTCAATCCTCTACAAATTTAGTTGATGGACTTTATAAAGTTGTTGCAATTTTCTTAGGATTAGATGAATTTTATGAAGATCACATGATGCAATATTCAGTTTTAACTTGCATGATTAGCCTAATTATCAAATATCCTGAATTATTTAATGAGGTAGAAACAGTTTTTATCAAATAATTGATAAGGGGGATGATAAAAAGGATTCGGTAAAAAAAGCAAAGTCTTATGTTGCAGAACTAAATCTTTATTCAACCATGGCTCATTATGTCGGTAAAATTCTAAAAATACGCCCCAATGAGATATTAGACCATTGGGGTGTTTCTGAATTAGTTGTAGCCTTTGGGTACTACGCAAATCTACAAAGCGATAAAACATGGAATGAAATTAACGAGGCAAATAAAAATTCTAAAAAGGAAATACCTCAGATTGACAGATATGCGGTTCATTTCATGCAGAAAACAGATTTAGCGAAGGAGTCCGAAGATGTCAGTACGTGAAGTCGGTGCTAGGTTAGTCCTTGACATTAAGGATGCCGAAGCAAAGATAAAACAACTTGAAAAAGAGTTAAAAGATATTGAAAAGGCAAAGCTCAAATTTGATGCTAACACCAATGAATTAGAAAAAATTAAGGCAAGATTAGAAGAAATCAAAAAAGAAAAGGAAGCTTTGGAAAGACAAAAACTTTCTTTAAAAGTTGATTTGGATAATCTAGCTAATTTCAAGAATCAATTATTGGATGTTAAAGAGGATATTAGTGAACTTAAAAAAGAGCTATTAGCCTTGAGTAATAAAAAGCTTTCTATTGATATTGATTTAAAAGCAAATGCCAATGAAATTCATGATGTCATTAACGATATGACTATAGGCGAAAACGATAAAAGTGTTAAGCTTAAAGACCTATACAGTGCACGTGAAGCTCTCAAATACGATATGCGAGAAGTTGGCATTGAAATTGATGAAGTTCAAAAGAAAATTAACAATCTTAACAAAGAAAAAATTAAGATTGAAGCGAACATCAGTGAATTAAATGATGCTCAAAAATTGGTTGATGAGATTGATGATTCAATCGCAGATTTAGACAAAGAAAAAATAAAATTAGAAGCAGATTCTTCTAAGTTAGAAGATACAAATAAAAAGCTAGACGAAACCGTTGAAAAAGAGAATGATGTAAGAAACACAAAAGCGGATATTGAGTCACAAGTTATCGGATATCAAGATAGTTTGAATAAACTAAACAATCTTCAAAACGCTGCTAAAGCCTTGAAAACTGCTAGTAAGATTACATTTGATGTTGGAAATAAGATGTCAAATCTAGGCTCTAGTATGTTGAATATCGCTAAGAATTTCCAAAACAATCCAATAGGAGATATTGGACGATTCTTAGTACAAGGTGTTGGTTATTCTGGTTTGTATAGATTTGTTTCGAGTGCACAAAATGCAATGGGTGATGCATTTTCAAAAGGTGTTCAAAGATACGATACTATCAATGTTGCAAAAAGAACATTATCCACTGTAGTAGGTGATGTAGATGATTCTACAACTAAAATACAAAAGATGATTGATAGCCTAGATGAAAGCATTTTGGGCCTACCAACCACCTTAGATGATGCTCTAAGCCATGTTACGAGATTTACTTCAATCAATCATGATTTAGATAGGTCTCAAAAGCTATTCTCGGCAATTAATGATTCCATTTTGACATTTGGCGGTGATTCTGAGGGAGTAAACAATGCGGTTACTCAGTATTCTCAAATCATGGGTTCTAAAATGGATGCTCGTACATTGAGATCAATGGAAGATGCAGGTATGACACCAGCCTTAACTGCTATTGCAAAGAAATTTAATATGTCATTTGCAGAGTTTAGAGAAGCATTTACAGGTTCAAATCCAACTATTTCATTACAACAATTTGAAGATGCTCTGATTGAATTGGATGAAAAAGGCGGTGGTGGCCTAGATTCGTTGGCAACTATGGTTAAATCATCTGTAGCCACAATTGGTAATGCTTTTGACTTAATCCCTAAGAGATTTAGTAAAGCCGAAGAAAAGTGGCTAGGTGCATTAGATGAGGTTTCAACAGAATTGACGGGAGCTACAATCTATGGAAATATCTACAAACTTTCTCAAAAAGTTGAAGGCTTAGGAGATATAGGAGCAAACTTCATTAGAGGTCATAAAAAAGAGATTGGCGAAGGTATAGACTTCATAAAAACAAAGTTTACTGAATTATGGAGCGTTTTAAAAACATTCAGTTTCAAAGATTTTGTTGGTGGTTTTAAAGAAGGATTAGGAGATTTCCAAGGTGTAATTGATTTCTTCAAGCCTATTCTTGGTGATTTCTATGATTTTGCAAAAGATAAAATCACCGAAATGGGAGACGGAAGCTTTTTTAAAGGATTAGGACGTTTCGTATCAGACTACATCCAAATTGGTATTGGATTAAAGTATGCTGGTAAGTTAATGAAACTTGGAAGCGGTGGAATTAGCCTTTTAGGAGATTTAGTAAACATTTCTTCAAAATTCAAAGGAAAAAGTTTCAATATTCCTTTCCTAGGAAAACTAGGAAGTAAATTCAGTTCTATTAAAGATGTATTCAAGAGTTCAGATGAGATTACTACTGCGACAGGTACTCCAAAAACTTTTGATGCAGAAGTATTTAAAAATAAATTATCTTCATTAGCTATCATAGCTGGTGGGGCAGGAACAATTATTCTTTATTGCAAAGCTATAAAGGAAATTGAAAAGAATGTTCCAAATGACATTACAACATTGCCTATGCGATTAACAAATCTATTCTCTGTAATGGGATTGATGATGGGAGCTAATACGATTAATGCAGGAGTTTCAAAAGCATTAGAGATGAACAATGCCTTAACAGGATTAGCATTGATGATTGGTCAAGGCGGAGCTTTATGGCTATTTGCAAAGGCTATGCAAGAGCTAGATAAAACTATGCCTGATGGATTCGACACATTCAACGATAAGTTATTAGGCTTATTTGAATGTATAGGCTCTATGACACTTATTACAGGTATTCAAGGTGGTGCTGGTGTCCTAACGGGTGGAATCACTACATTGGCTCAAGTGCTAGGAATGATAACAACAACAGGACTAGCTGGTACGTTGATTGCTTGTGCTAAGGCTATGCAAGAAGTCGATAAGAATGTTCCTTCAAACACAAGAGGACTTAAAAAGAAAATCCAAGGAATTATGGATGTCATAGATATGTTTGAAGGCGGAGGAACATATTCTTCTTGGTGGAGTCAAGTTATTAAAAGTTCTGAGTCTTTATGGAAAAACATGGAGACTTGGAATATTACTAGGATTCTAAAGAAACTTGTTACTATTGGAGAATCAATTTCAAAAGTACAAGGAATGAGTATTGATAGTAGTTCTTTCAACGATCAATTCAAAGATATTCAAGAAGTTATCAAGAATATTAATGATTTTGAGTTTCCTACAGTTAGCACATCAAGTGCAACAAACATTGCAGATGCAAACAGTATCGTTAAGAACTATACAACAATGGCTTCTAGCCTTTCTAAAATGTCTAGTATCAACGGAAGTTCAATTAACGTTGAGAATTGTACAAGCATTTTAAAGAATGTAGCTAGTGTTGTTAGTGAAATGAAGAAGATTGTGTTTCCTGATGTTACAAAGAGTATTAAATCTAATTTAAACTCTACAAATGCTCAAGAGTTCCTAGATACATTGAAGATTTTGGAACAGATTGTTCCTGAATTTGGAAACTTGCAAGCAACGATTACAAACAATCCTTTACCAAATGCAGAGGATATTAAAAAGACAATCACTAGTATTTCTCAAGCGATTGGATATATTTCTGTAGCTGGTGTTGGAACAGGAAAAGACAAAAATATGTTGTCTTATAACTTGAGACAAATGCCTGATTCTAAGCTATTTAATAACGCGCTAAAGGCGATTACAACTTTAGGCGATATAATCCTCAAGTTTGGAACTTTGAACGTCTATTCAACTGATTTCGACTTTGAAACACTGAGAGCCAATATCAAAAGTATTGGAAATGCAGTGAATGAAATGGCAACCAACAAAGGATTAACTGAAAATCTAGAGAATATGGACACAGTTAATAAGACTGTTTCTAAGTTGAAAAAAACGTGTGAAAGCTTAAATTCTATCGTTGGATTAAATCTAGATTTCGTTAAGATTGGAGAAGTCACAACAGGTATTCAAACATTCCTAGACAATGTTAAGGGATTAAAAGTTGGAGAAGCCACTACAAGTGTTGTTACAGAAGTAAACTCAATCGTTACTTCATTCCATAACATGGCCACGACTTTATCAAATATGAAATCTGAATTTAATACCTCTGGTACAGATATGGCCAATGGAATTATTGAAGGTTTCAAAAGCATTGATATTGAAGGTTCATTTGGAACTAAGATTGATAATGCCAAAGCTTCATTGAAGAAGAAAAGCTTCAAATCAGTAGGTAAGAAGTTTGGAAGAGATGTTGTAAGTGGATTTAGTGAAGGTATCTCTAATATGTCTAGTTCAATATCTAATCAGATTACTATGATGTATGGATATTCAACACGATTCACAGATTTAGGACAATACTTAGGAAGTGCATTTAAAAATGCGTTCAACAATCAATCAGGAAACATTAATACAGGTGGTACAAATACTCCTACAGTAAACAGAGGCAATGAATCACAAGGAAAAAACTTTAAGTTTGCTAAAGGTGGCCCAGTTTACTTAAAACGAGGCGGACAACCAATTGTTATGAAACCTAGTGGAACAGATACAGTACCTGCTATGTTGACTCCTGGTGAGTATGTAATGAAACGTAGTGCAGTTAAGAACGCAGGTCAAAGTTTCATGGATAAAGTAAATAACATGGATTTGAAAGGTGCGTTCAAAGAATTGTCTACTAGATATGGTTCTCATGTTGGAAGCGTTGTTAATAAGAATGTGACTATCAACAATAACGATAATCGTGTTACGAATAACAGTATCGCTTTCAACGAAGGAAACGAAAGAAGGCAGGCTATCAAAGTAGGTAGATGCTTGAGAGGTTTGGCATAATGACTTGTTATAACTTAAACCCATTAAAAACATACGTTCAGTTCAATGATCTTGTAATAGACAGTGCGGAGGAGATTTCCTCTGCCTCTCTAAAGCAAGATACAAAGACTGCAACGCAAGAATATAGTTACGGACATGGTAGTTATGTTGCTTTCCAAAAGAATCAACAGTTTCTTACGGAAGGTGACTTGTCCTTAACATTGAATTTTAATTATGAACATTTTCATGATGAAGATAGAAGATTCCTACGTGACTATTTCAATTTGAATTTGCTTAAACCTGGTAGGTTATGGGCAATTCAAGATAACAAATTGATTTGGGCATGGGCCTATGTCACAGGATTTAGTGAAGATTACAAAAAATACCAAGGCTATTTATCAATGGATATTGATTTCAAACTTTGGGAAGGTGTTTGGCATATTGCAGACACGAAGAAAACATTCTTAGTTCCTTATTCTGTATGTAATATCCTTGATTGTGAGGATTTCAGAGATGCTCAAGAATGTTTATCATGTTGTGTTGCTTGCCCCCCTGATATGGAAACCTGCAATTCGTGTTTATGTGATTGTGGAGACATTACAGAGGAAACATCTTTATGCGTAATGGGTACTAAAGCATTGGAAGATTTTATGAATTGTGGCAATTCATACAAGATTGTCTACGATTGCATCAAAGGTGAACAGATTTTCGGTGATGATTTGATTAAAAACAAAATCTGTAAAAAAGATTATTGTGTTGAGTCAATTGCTGGAAGATTCTACAGTGGAACAGTGTTAGATACCGACAAAGTAAAATTGATTCTAGATGGTAAATTCCAAAACCCTGAAATTGAAATCAACGGAAACAAAATGATGATTCTAGGCGAATATGATGGAATTTTAACACTTGATTCAAGTTGGAACTTATACTTTACTGCGGATGGATGTTGTGCATCAGAGGAAGTAGATTTAGATAATCTAGTTATCGAAGATGAATTTGGATTCACAGTACATCATGGAATGAATAGATTAGTTGTCACAGGCTCATGTTGTAAGATGGCTTGTGTATATATAGATGTTGATGAACTTACAAATTAAGGAGGCTTGCAGTGGCAAATGTTAAAAGTTATTGCACTGCTTGTGGAAAACTAAAAGATAGCAGTGCAGAGTTTATCCAAAATGGTGTTACAGATTCAATCTGTACGTCTTTAGGAAGCGATACAGGCTTAAATCCTGAGAATGGCAATAATACGTGTACAGACATGGAAAATGCCAACGATTGCCTTACAAAGGGCTTATATGACATCATAGATGGATTTGATTTGTGTGATTGGAAATTATTCATGAGTCAATATGCTAACAATGATTACAACATGAAAGCAGCTATGATTTGTTGGATGTGTGGATTGCAAGACCAGTTGTATAATCTTCAACTTCAAAACTTGGCAATCGAAACACAATACACGATTCAACAGTCTACACCTGAATTGAGTGTTGAAATTGACAGACAAGGTAATTTCACATTCAGATATTCAGATTGGATTCACACAAGTGAATATACGAAAGTAGCGGACGGAGTTATTACAGGAAAAGTAGATTTCTGTATGAAGCCTAACAAAGATAAGAGTGCTACATACAAATTCAACAGTGTTACATTGAAACACTACTCTTATAAAATGACGGGAGTTTCCGATGTCTCAGCTCCAACTGTTTCAATTCGTGTTCCTAATAAGAGTGGATCGTTGGTATATCAAAAAATCACAAATGCTTCATTTGAAGAAGATATTAACAAAACAGTGGAATTAAGCATGAGTGGAACAGTAAAAGCTGGAGAAACAACAAATTGGTTGCAATTCCTTTCTATTTATGTTGATTGGCTAGAAGATGATGAAATATCTCTACACGCTCGTTTTGTAAATGATAACAAGGTGAATTTTGTTATCTGTAGAGATTAGGAGGTACACATAAATGAATAAAGATGTTTGTTCTGCTTGCTATTCTTTAAAAGCTACGAGCAGTAATTTCATTCAAAAAGGTGTAACAGATACTATTTGTGCAAATCTTAAAGTAAACCAAGGTTTTGAAAACAAGGGCCACAATAACTGTACAGATATGCACGATATGAACGATTGCTTATTAGGCGGATTGCTAGAAAAGATTGATACATATGATGTTTGCGATACAAAAGAAGCTATCAAAGATTTGGAAAAGAACCTAATCAGTATCATGGATGTAATGATTTGTTCTGATTGTGGGCAATGGGAAGAAATCGAGAAACTATGGGCAGAAATCCAAAAGATTTGGAATGCTATCAGAGCATTACAAAATAAGGTTGGTGGTATCGAAGGCAACGTTGGAGATATGTACAGTGCGGTCGAAAAGATTCTTACGAACCTTAAAAACAGTGGTGCATGGAAGCAAACAGGAGATACTGTATTTGAAGGAAAATTCAATGACGGAAGAAGTATTGCAACAGGTAATATCAATATCTTTGGTGGTACTCCTGATGGAAACTCATACATCCGTACTAATAACGGAAGTTCTGAGAATGATTTGGCTGGTGGTGTTTAATGGCATGGCAAAACTTTCATGGAGCTTACGATAACACAGGGCCATATGCAAATGTAGTATTAGGTGGGAATCCAGGCGATACCGCAGACTTTGGATTTCCTCTTGCTACCGCCCATGCTAAAGGGTATGGAAAAGGTATCAACTTTTCAGATGATGGAAACTATGGTGTTACATTCACGTTAGATTTAGTTGGATATGGTGTAACGGATGCTGGTCAATATATAGGTAACGGAAAGTATGTACAGTATGGTGGAAGATACAACTATATTTTGATCATTAGTGTTTCTAACAACAACAAAGCATCATGGAGAGAGATTTACAATCAAGTAATATTCTCTCATGCCGATACATGGTCATTGGCTTATTCATCAGGTTGGGAAACAGTGGCACAAAATAGTCAATGGAGCGGTAAGCTACAACTTCCAACAGATACAACACACGTTAAAGTTGAATTAAGAGGTGAAAATGCTACATTCCCTTACGAGAATATATATTCTATTCAACAGGTTATCCCTGATTTCAGACCATGGGCAGTAAGAAAAGGTGGCATATTCTATTCGTTGGATAGAGCTACAGGATGGTTTAAAAAGAGAGTTAAAGACTCTTGGGTTACTATTGGCAAGTACAGTGCCGATAAAGCGAACAAAGAAAACCAAGGGTCAAGTAGAATCAGAAAAAATGGTAAATGGGTAGGACAAGGCAAAATTGGTAGTTAGGAGTAAATATGATTCCTTACTTTGAAATATTAGAATTTGGAAAAGTTAAGAAAAGATTCAGAGAAGCTTTAAGCACAATCAGTTTTTCAAATGAGTTGATGACAGTACCTGAAATGCAAATCACAATTCCTAACGAATACTACGATTTAATCTCAGGAAGAAAAGAAATGCGAGTAATTATGGATTGTGGAGTTTTCTACGGAATGATTACCGACTACAAACCCTCTGTAAGTGGTTTAAGCATATCTCTAACGCACGTAATTAACGAATGGACATATAGGCAAGTACCAACAAATTATGCGGTTAAAAACGCTCTTATAAAGAACGTATACGAAAGTGAAGATATGTATTATTCGACTCAGTGGAAGATGAATTTTGAAACTGAGATTGATAGTGAAAAGATTGACTACGTTTATTCTAGACAATCTAAATTAGATGCACTTACTAAAACTTGTGAATTGACACCATCTGTTTATTGGAGAGTACCGTTTACGAATGATAAGCAAGTTGAAGTTGGATATTTTGGAAAGAAGCAACCCGTTATGCTTTCCAATAAACCAACATTAGGAAGAAATTACAGAATCATTGGTGAGCCAACAATGGAAACCGATTTTTCAGATGTTATTAACCTTGCTACAGTTTATGCTAATAAGTCTGATAGTGGTATGTCCTCTTTATCTCTGAGAGAAGTGTATAACGATAAAAGCTTGCAGAACCCTAAGTTTCCTGTAGTTATTTTGAGGTCAAACATAAATAACGAGCGTGATTATGAATATGTAGACTTTCCTAAATTAGCTCCTAACAATCAATTGGAATATTCCATTATTGATACGGAATCAGTTGGATATGAAAGTGGTGTATTCATTGAAGGAACATTTGCATTTGATGATTTATCACCATTTAGCTTAGAGGATATGACAAAAGACTCTAAGGACTATAAATGGGTCATTCCTAAAGAGCAAAGATTTTTGACGGATACAGAGGAAATAAACAACGCTAAAGCCTTGTGGCACTCTTTAAAAGACATTTGGAGCAAATCTGCTATTGCTGCTTTATGTGGTTCGTGTCACGTAGAATCAACCTTAAACCCTAACTTGTATCAAATGGGTGATGTTCCTGATTCTCAAAAAGGATTTGGATTGGTTCAATGGACACCATACACACGAATTACAAATTGGTTAGGCTCTCATGGATATACAAGCTACACAATGTACGGAAAAGGGGAAGTAGCTAAGTTAGTTGAAGAATGGTCAACAAACGCTACAAATGGCCCTTGGATTCCTACTTCTTCTTATAACATCACATTTCAACAATGGTCACACATGGAAGCAGATATGAATTACATGGTAATGGCTTTTATGGCGGATTATGAACGTGGTGATACATCTATTGATTTACAGTATCAAAAGCGTATTGAATTTGCTCAACGTATTTATGGTTTGATTCCTGATTGGGAACAAGATGATAACGGTACTACAACAGATACAGATAAAACACAATCCCGTCCTTGGAACGCTCAGAATTTTATTAACACATGGAATGGTCAATCTATCGACATGGATGGTGTTCCTGCTGAACAACCATATCAATGTGTAGATGCATGGAAAAAAGCGTTGCAAACATTAAATTATCCCGACCCTACAAGAGCTATAGGCGGTGATGGATATGCAGATTACATTTGGTATAACAGAGATGAATTAGGTTATTCTCAATTCTTTGATTATGTTGATACACCTCAATTTGGTGATTGGTGCATATTCGGTAGAGGTGGTGACACACCTGCATCACACGTTGCAATGTACGTTTCAGATGCTGGTAATGGTAGAGCTAATTTCTTTGGCCAAAACCAACCTTATCCATATTGCAATACCACAACAATAAGTACATCAAATATCATTGGTATTTTCAGAGTAAAGAGTGTTTATGTACAACAGAGTATTGACCCTGAGTCTACAAACGGAACAACTATCATTACTGATAACGATAGAATTTATGCGGCCAAGGTTGTATATGATTGTGCCTGTAGAAAACTAATTAATGCAAGAAGAAAGTTTTCTATCAACACTTCTTGTGAAGCGTTGCCTAAAGAAGTAAATGTAGGTGATAGAATCAGATTTATTTATGATCTCAATTTATTGCAATTGGGAAGTTGTAATAGATACATGAAACGTATTCTAAAACAAGACGATTGGTTCTATATCACAAGTCTACAAAGAGAAATAGATAAAACAGGAATTGAAATAGATACATTGACACTAGAGAAATTCCTAAGAACGGATAGAGACGGAAAGAGTGAGTAGTTATGGATATTAGTAAGGCGATAAATATATTAGCTGATAGTGTCTATGATTTGAAAGAAAAAGGAAGATACAATTCCATTCAACGTAGAAACCACACAGTTGATTTTTATGGGTATGAGTTCCCTAGATGGGGATGTTCAAGTTCTAAACCAGCGGTAATAGGAATGTCAATTTCTCAGGATTTGATTTATTATGAGCGTTTTGAGTTTAAACTAGTAATAGATAATTCTACTGCTACAAACTTTAATGTTGAGATTGAAGGAATAGACATGACACCATATTTCAAGCAGCAATTCAACGGAGCATGGATTACAGGCAATGGACTATGGCCTGGGCAATATTCTAATTTTGATGTTCTTAAAGCTTGTGGGTATCTTTCAGAGGATGAGAGAAATAGAATATTAGACCCAGGATATAAAACAATCAAAGTAACAGGAAATGGTAATTTTGATTGTACGTTAGTTAATTATCTTAAATATAGTCATGTAAACAGATAAGAGGTATCTATGAATAGATATGAACAAAGGATTGAAAACCTATCAAATCATGTAAAACAAAATCCTAGAGATTGGCAGTCTGCCATATCGCTATTGAAATTGAACAGTCAACAAATTGACTTTAAAAGAAAACAAAAACAACAGTCTGCTAGATTATCTATCAAAGCATACAAAAAGGAGGTTGTGTAGATGGAAAACAAATATAGCACTTCGGGAATTGGAGAAGATATTATCCGTAGTTTTACACAAATTGCAAGTGCAGAACTACACGCTAAAACCTTATTAGAAAAACGTATTTCTGAGGTTGAAAACGGATTAATTAGTGAAGAAGAAATTCCTGATAATTTAGAAAAGATTGAAGCACTAAAGGATGAAATTGATGATTATGCCAACATCAGACGTTCTCAAATGCTTTATCTATACAATTCTTTTGGTGGCAAAGGGGATAGAGAACAGTGGTGTTTAGTTAAACATTTAAGTATGGCTATGTACACTGCATTTGAAGCATATCAAGCTTCGGATAGAGACCCTGAATTATTGAATATCGCTTTGGAGATTAACAAGAAGTTTATTGAAGCTTGTACCAAATTCTTAGGCGTAGAAATTACTTCTTGTGCATCTTGCTTCGCAGACATTATGAAAGCTGGAGGAAAATAATATGCAACCTGTAGTATGTAACAAAGATATGGCAGTAGTATTCCCTTTAAAAGACGGTGATTGCAAATTTTGGCTAGAAATCGTTGATTCTGTAGATGATATTACTAATCCAAGTAGAGACCATGCGTATGTTGATTCAAAAGGATTATTCTATATCTACAATGGAAAAGAAATTCAAGTAATCAATGACTATGCGAATCTGAAAATCAAATGGGGAAATATGATTGGCGATATTTCTAATCAATTGGATTTAATGGAAATTCTAAATCAATTCGTAAAGACAATTTCTGTAAACGGGACAAACATTGCCAAAGACAACGACAAAAACATTGCTATTCAAGTGCCTATCACAACTATTAAATTAGATGGAAATACGATTAGTCCTGTTGATTATGTTGTCAATCTAGATTTAGCTAGTGTTTATGCAAAGAAAACTGAAATCCCTAAAAATGTATCTGAGCTTCAAAATGATGCTGGATATATTAAGCAAGAAGTTGTAGATCAATTAATACCTATTAAAGCAATCAAGGTTAATAACGTAACGATACCGCCTGATGAAAACCGTACAGTAAATATTGAAAATGTGTATGTTACACCAGAAGAATTCGGTGCTATTGGTGACGGTACTACTAACGATAGTTCAGCATTTAATGCTTGTATTGCGAAAGCAAACGAAACTGGTAAGTATGTATTGTTAAGCAACAAAACATATTTAATTGGTAATACTTTAATGGATAACGCTGATACAAATATAATAGGTATTAATACTGTGATTATATTAGGCAACAACACGTTTACAAAACAAATAGTTAATTGTGTGTTTAGTAATATCACATTTAAGCGTACTGTAGGAAGTGATTTACCACTAACAGAAAACTTTTCTTCATCTCAATTTAAGCATTGTAATTTTGTTGATATTAATTATTTATTTAATAATATTACACCTAGAATTAACACGCTAGAACATTTATTATTAGATGAATGTAATTTACAAAATACACAACTTATTGATGTCACTAATCAATTTAATGGTGTGGTTTATAGTATTAATAAAACATTATTTTATTATGATGAAGACTATAAACAAAGAACTACAATTATTGGTGGATATATTGGTGGTAAGTTTATATTTAATAATTGCACTTTCTCAAAATTTGATTCGGATGGAGTAATTGAATTATTTAGTTCTCTTGATAATTTTGAATTTAATAATTGTTATATTCATACTTATGATAATGCAAACACCTTTATTCTACCGAATATAAGTAGTGTGGAGAAACAACAAATAACATTTAATAATTGTGATATTTCAAACAATAATAAGTATTTAGTTGATGTGTATACAACAAATAACACGGTGCTGCCAACTGTTAATATTAAATATTCAACATTAAAAGTGAATGCAATTTTTAATGCAAAAAATGAATGTAGCTTATGGCTTGAAAATAATCAAATTGACACTAAGCCTATTATTAATGTTGGAGTGGGTAAAGTTAATATCGTTGAAATGCAACAGAAATATAGTGATACAAGCGAAAATATGTTCCCTTGGACAACAGAACCTGCACCAACCGTTGAAAATAATGTTTCACTTAATAAAATAGGAACAGATGAATATTATGTTTTAACAGAAAGCAAAGATAAAACAATTAAAAAATTAGATTATTATTTTAAATATGATGTTGATTATTTACCAAATGCGCCTTATTATTCCAACAACATTTTTGTTAGAGATTTAGACTTAGAAGGTTATACAATTAAGAGATCATTTTTAAGCGATAACATATGTAAATTAAAAAACAAAAGTACAGGTGATTTAATAGATTATGTTTATTTAATGCTAGATGATAATGTAACAGTCAAAACGTCAAAAGATGACCCACGACTTGAATATACTGAAATAGCAATTAAATATTTGCCATATTTCGCTAAGCTTAAAACAGACACGCCTGTTGCAGGGCAGTTGTATGTTGACATGTGCATTTCGATTATTTTAAATAAAACTAGCTCATAAGCTAGTTTTATTTTATTATATAAATGAGGTGGACATCCGTTTGATAATGCGATTAATGGACAGGCCCGTATAAGAGATTATCAAAATTTGGGATTGAAAAAAGAATAGGACAACTTGGAGAATTTGCTGGTATTGAACGTAGAGTATTCCCTCACCTCATTAGACATACAACCGCTTCGGATGGATTAAATAGAGGTATGGGTATTGAGGAAGTCCAAGCTATTTTAGGGCATGAAAGCATTGCTACAACAATGATTTATGCTAAAGTATCTAAGAACAATGTAAAATTACATCACACAAAATGTATTGTATAAGTTATAGGGCGTTAATGTACGTCCTTTTCTTTTCATTATATAATTGAGATGCCATAAAACAGTACCTCAGAAAATATGAGAGAGATGAAATATTTTTGGAGGTGTAAATTTATGAATGTACAAGATTTTTTAACTTTATTACAGACTGCTGCTACTTTAGTTTGCGGTGGATTAGCTTTATATTTTAAATTCAGTACCAAAGCTAAAACCAAAGCAAAGGAAGTGCAAGAAGTGATTGCTAAAATCACTGCACAAGCAGTAGTTTACATTAAAGAAGCTGAGGACAACTACAAAGATACAACTAATGCTGGTGGTAAAAAATTTGAAGAAGTTGTTAGTAAGCTTTATGATCTAGTACCTGATGCATTGCATGGAATTATCACAAAAGAAATGATTAGTGAAATTGTTCAAAGTACTTTTGATGAAATTGAAGAATACGTTAAGATTCAATTAGACAACGGAATTGATAAAATCAACGTCAAAGGTGAAAAATAGTGGGAAAAGTAATCACTATTGATTTAGAATATGTTTTATGGCTTCTAGGTTTCATTGCTTCCGCTTGGGGAGTAGTAAAGATTATTAAAGAGCTAAAGAAACCTAATGACGATTTAAAAGAAACCGTTAGAAAACACGAAGAATGGTTAGTAAGAGACAATGAGAGAATAAAATCAATCGAAAGCTTAGTTATCACACAAGAAGGGATTAAGAAAGAATTGAATGAACACTCTCGAAGATTAGGAGAACATGAAGAAAGATTAGAAGAAGATAAGCAACGTGGTAATTTAACACTAAAAGCAAACATTGCGATCATCAACAATATGCTTTCTGAAAACGATAAAGACAAACTCCAAGAAACTAGAGATGAGATTCAAGACTTTCTGCTAGAAAAAAACTAAGGAGGATGAAAAATGGGAACTCCACAAGAGTTTTATAACTATGCTATCAATAAGGTTTTTAACAATAAAGGGCAAATAATGAACATTAATTATGTTCAAGGCGAAGAACCATATGGTGGACAATGTGTTTCATTAATTCAAGGATTGATGGCATGGGGAGGGAAGCCATGTATTGCACGTGGCCATGCCAAAGATTGGTGGTTTAACAGAGCAAATAATGGTGTTTTAAGCTATTTTGATGTTGTTACAGGTGCTCCCCAAAACGGTGACGTAGGAGTGTCTGTAGGCGGTGATGCAAGGTATGGACATATATTTATCTATTGGGAAGGTAGAGCACTCTCTCAGAACGTTTTAGGCAACCCTAAAGCCATGTTGTGGCCATTAAACTATCAAGGTGCTATTTGGGGATATTTAAGACCTAAATTCTACACAAATGCTTCTACATATGATGCTTCTCAATTGATTAAAGAGAATGGAATGGCAACATTTGAAAATGATACTGCTATCGTTATCCATAGAGATACTCCAACAGGTGCTTCTTACGGAACATTTGTAAAAGGCGAAAAGCAAGTCTATACAGAAAAATGGATTGGAAATGGGCATAGATGGATTTCATGGATTCATACAAATGGAGTTAGATGTTTTGCGGCCGTTAGTGGTAGCGAATCATATGGTGTTGAACCATGGGCCACAATCGGTGCTCCTGAAACAAAAGACATTGAATTAACTCAGGAAGATGGTATTGCAACATTTATTGTTGATGGTGTTCACAAACACTACGATAATCCAAGTGGTGAAATCTTTGGCCAATGCAATACAGATGATGAGATTCGTTATTATTGGAAGTGTGTAACGAATGGACATAGATATGTTGTAGGTAAAGAAGGAGACAGAAAGTTCTTTGTTGCGGTATCTGCTACAGAGGATAGAAGTCAAATGTGGGCGAAATTCAGAGCACCTGATACAAATACTAAGGAAGATACAAAAGAGCCTTCTACAGAACCTTCTAAGCCACCTACAACGGATTACACTAAGAATGTTAAGGGGTACGGAATTGATATTTCAGAACACAACAGTTCAGATATTGATTTATCAAAATATGACTTTGTGATTTTGCGTGCTTCCTACGGAGAACACACTGATAAGAAATTTGAATACTTTGCAGATAAATGTGAACAATTAAAGATTCCTTATGGTGTGTATTGCTATGATTATGCGTTAGATGATAGTCAAGCTAGAGCGGAAGCAGAGTATGTATATAATCTAATCAAAGACAGAAATGTTCAATTAGGTGTATGGTTTGATATGGAGGATGCAGATAATTACAAGAAGAAAGCTGGTGTCTTAACAAAAGAAAGATGTTCTTTCTCTTGTAAAGTATTCTGCGACTATATGAGTGCTAAGGGATATTATACAGGTGTTTATACTAGTACTAGTTGGCTAGGAACATTTGTAGAAACAACATATCCTATTTGGATTGCAAATTGGGGTACGAATGATGGTAATATTCAATCAGACCAATCTGGTGTAGGTGTTATTCATCAGTATGCAGCTAACCCAATCGACAAAGATATAATCTTCCACGATATTGATTTTTATAAATCAAATCCAAAGAAAGATGAATCAACAGACGATAAAAAAGATGAACCAAATACAGATTCTAAAGACGATAATGGAAACAAAATCAATGTGACAGGAATCAATAAATTGATTGAACTGTTGCTAAAGATCGTTGAAAAAATCGCTAATTTGTTCAAATAATTGTACATAATGTACGAAATACGACATCAAACACTCATATTTGCACAAAATCTGCAAAAAAGAGGTTTATATGTTTGTAAATCAATCATAAATTAATCATGGTAGTGTGAACTATCGTGAACGAAAATTTAATTGGTGGAAATGAAAATCAACAATATCTTAAGTGGTGTTCGAAATAAAGATATATGTCCAGAAGTCAATTTATATAAGACGTTGTATGAGTGTTGATTTTAGCTTTATATCCTAATTTATTAAATGTGTCTTTTGTGTTAAAATATATGCACATAGATTAGCAGAGTGCACAATGCAACCAATATCATTCTATATTATTCTTATCTATACTATGGTATAATATCTATGCTTAGGGGAATACAATCGTATTCTTCTTTTTTTATGCATAAAAATATTTGCGTTCATGATATAATCATGTTGCTAGGAAAAGTAGAGTGATAAAGGCCTAAGCTCTCTTTGGTGTAGTGCAAATTGCAGACGTGCAATTGAATCTTAACATTTCTCTTTGTGACACTAGCAAACAACTACAAAATGTGACAATTGCTAAAAGCTCCCCTTTTTAGATACTGTCACCAAAACGATTCCATACCTCATCCACATCAGGTATGGTTTTTGTTTTTTTAACAAATCTTGAAAATTATATGCTATATTATTGATGTGTTCTTCATGGATGAACACACCCTTTCTAAGATAACTAAAACTTATGCAAAAGAGTCTCCTTACCAAGCGGGAGACTTTTTTGTTTATATATTATAAGGAAAGGAAACAATAATATGTTTTTGGCATAATGGCATAAAGTGCGTGGCATAAAACATGGAATATTTTTTTAGGTTCAATTAAATAAAATGTGGTCAAAAGCGAGAAAATATGAGAACATAAAATAAACTAGATGAATAAAAAATAAAGAAAAATAAAGGGCTAGAAACTTATAAATATCATTCAGCAAAAAGAAAATTGCTTTATATAAAGCGTGATACATATTATTGGCATGATATTGGCATAAAATAGACTTATTTTTCACCTATTTTCACTAGTTTTTTATAAAATTTAAGTGTTATCTAAAGAAAGAGGGAAAATTACATGGCAGTAAAAAAAGATGAAAAAACAGGTACGTGGTATTTCTATGGTTCGTACAAAATGAAGAATGGAAAATATAGACAATACAAGAAACGTGGCTTTCCAAAAAAGAAAGATGCAGTAAAAGCAGAGATCATATTCAAAGAGAACATTAAAGACCCATACAAAAATATCACACTTGAGGAATTACTTAATATCTATGCAGCATATACAGAAAAGAGAATAAAAGAAAGCACATATAGAGTTCAGAACAGATTACTTGAAAGATGGATTGATATTTTAGGTGATGTAAACATAAAATCCATTACAACAAACGATATAGAATGTGCAATGGAATTAATGATTAATAACGTAGGATATGAAACTGCAAAGAATTATTTATCTAGAATCAATAAGATGTTGAGATTTGCAGTTCGTAAAGGATATTTAGAAACAAATCCTTGTTCGCCTGTTGAATTGGCTAAAAATCCAAACGAAAAGAAAGTCGAAATGAAATATTGGACTTTGGAACAATTCAACTTGTTTATTCCTTACGTTGAAAATCCTTTGTATCATCTTCTATTTAACAATCAGTTCTATATGGGGATGAGAATTGGAGAAACATTGGCTTTGACTTGGGAAGATGTAGATTTAGAGAACAATGTTATTTCAGTTAAAAAAACATGGTCAAAAGATTTGCATAAAATCACAACCCCAAAAACTCCAAACAGTTATAGAACAATCACAATGCCCCAGTTCTTATCTGATGAATACAGAGAATTTAAAGAAATGTTGGATGTTCCTGACAAATCATTTGTGTTCGGGATAGATATACCCGTATGCAATACAACAGTTAGAACGAAGATGAGAGAAGCTATTAAAATCGCAAATGAAAACAACGAAGAACAAATACCTATTATTCGTATACACGATTTAAGACACTCATGTGCAAGTTACATGATAGGCAATATGGTAAGAGACGGAAGCTCTAATTTTAGTTTGTACGATGTAGCAAAGCGTTTAGGAGACAATCTAAACACTGTATTAAGTGTTTATGCTCATTGGCTACCTCAAGCCGATAAAGGAATTGCTAAATTAATGGATAAAGATAATGCACTAGATTAATTTCTAGTGCTTTTTTGTTGTAAAGACACATTTAATAAATTAGGATATAAAGCTAAAATCAACACTCATACAA
>ERZ779890.369-NODE-369-length-50062-cov-6.454956_pt1 | contig 50062 bp, 64 predicted proteins | sample MGYA00511553_ERZ779890 | MGnify/ENA primary metagenome ERZ779890 (study PRJEB29588, sample SAMEA2152064) | human gut metagenome | biome: human gut; feature: human-associated habitat; material: faeces | place: Denmark | collected 2008/2010 ... | reverse complement strand
GAACAGGAAAATAAAGGCTGATAAGAATACATAGAATGGAGATTGTTATGAGAGAGGTATATGTAATAGGACATAAGAACCCGGATACAGATTCGGTGTGCTCAGCAATATGCTATTCCAGACTGAAAAATCTGATTACTGGAAGTGAGGATTATATTCCTAAAAGAGCAGGACATCTTAACGAAGAAACTCAGTATGTTCTTGAAAAATGTGGTGTAAAACCTCCTGCATATATTAAAGATGTTAGACCTCAGGTAAGAGATATTGATGTCAGGAAGATAAGTGGAATATCGGAAGATCTTTCAGTAAGAAATGCGTGGAAATTAATGAAAGAAAGAGGTGTTGAGACACTTCCTATCATTGAAGATGATAAGCTGAAAGGACTTGTTACAATCAGTGATGTTGCTAAGTCATATTTTGAAATGTATGACAGTGATATATTATCTGTTTCAGGCACAAGTCTCAGTAATATCGTGGATACCCTTAAGGGCGAAGTTATAACTGGTGATATAGATAAGCATTTTAATAAGGGGAAGATGATTATTGCTGCCGCCAATCCTGATATGATGGAAAATATGATTGAAGAGGGTGATTTTGTAATTCTTGGCAATAGATATGAGTCACAATTATGTGCTATTGAGATGGAGGCGGGATGTCTTATAATATGTGAGGGTGCAAAGGTATCAAGCACAATAACCAAGATAGCTGCACAGCATAATTGTGTTATAATATCGACAGCGTATGATACATATACAGTTGCAAGACTTATTAATCAGGCCATTCCTGTAAGTTTCTTTATGAAGCAGGAAGCACTTATTAAGTTCAAGCTAAACGATTTTATTGAAGATATACAGGATATAATGGCTAAGAAGCGTTACAGGGATTTCCCAATTGAGGACGATACAGGCAGATATGTCGGTATGATTTCAAGAAGAAATATTATTAAGACCGATAAGAAGAAGATAATTCTTGTAGACCATAATGAAAAAAATCAGGCTGTATTTGGTATTGAGGATACTGATATATTAGAGATAATAGATCATCACAGACTTGGCTGCATACAGACGATAACACCTGTATTTTTCAGAAATCAGCCGCTTGGCTGTACTGCAACAATAATATATCAGATGTACTGTGAGCATAATATAGATATTGATAAGACGACAGCCGCACTGTTATGTTCGGCAATAATATCAGATACGCTTATATTAAAATCACCAACCTGCACACACTATGATGTTGATGCCTGTCAGGTATTAGCTGATATAGCTGGTATTGATATAGAAGAATACGGCAGGGAAATGTTCAGGGCAGGAAGTAATCTTTCCGACAAATCAGAAGAAGAGATATTCTATAGGGATTACAAGAAGTTCTCAATTGGAGAGATAACTGTAGGTGTTGGACAAGTAAATTGTATGAGTCAGGAAGAGATAGAGGGGCTTATTAAGAAAGAAGCTTCTTATATCACAAGTGTTACGGATAAGTCAGATGAGATAAATATTGCATATCTTCTTCTGACAGATGTAATGAAAGAGACATCTTATGTTATGTTATCAGGTAAGAATGCTGAACAGGTGCTTATGCAGGCATTTAACCTTGATGAGATAACCAACAATTATGTAATACTTCCTGGTGTTGTTTCGCGTAAAAAGCAGTTCCTGCCAGCTATAGTTGAGGTATTACAGCAATAATGTGAAGGTGAGGATATATAGCAGTAATTAGTAATTTGCAGGTATAGTTGATGTAGATATATAGTGGTAATGCACAGGTATAGCTGATGTAAATATATAGCAGTAATTAGTAATTTGCAGGTATAGCTGATGCAGATATAATGTGGTATTGCATATGTATAACAGTATTATAAATTGGTATTGTATATATAGTAATATTACAGATTATAAAGTGTATATATGCACAGAAATGAGGAGTAACAACAATGAAGAAGTTAATGAGAAATGACCCTTGCTGGTGTGGCAGTAAAAAGCCTTATTGTGAATGCCATATGGATTTTGATAAGAAAATTGAAATGTACAGAAAGAAATTCCACAAAGTTCCGCCAAGAAGCATTATAAAGAATGAAGAACAGCTTCAGGGTATGAGAGAGAGCAGTAAGATTAATATTGCTGTACTTGATTATGTAGCTGAGAACATTAAAGTGGGTATGACAACACAGGAAATTGATGAGATGGTGTATGAAAAGACAACAGCTATGGGTGGAATTCCAGCACCTCTTAATTATGAAGGATTTCCAAAGAGTGTGTGTACATCTATTAACAATGAAGTATGTCACGGTATTCCATCATCTAATATAGTATTAGCAGATGGTGATATCGTAAATGTTGACTGCTCAACAATTCTTAATGGCTATTTTTCAGATTCTTCAAGAATGTTCTGTTTAGGAAATGTTGCACCAGAGCATAAGAAGCTTGTAGATGTTGCAAAGGAATGTGTGGAGCTTGGACTTGCACAGGTTAAGCCCTGGGGACATCTGGGGGATGTTGCAGATGCAATAAGCAAGCACGCCAAGGAAAATGGATATTCAGTGGTTCGTGAAGTGGGCGGACACGGAATTGGTCTTGAATTCCACGAAACACCATTTGTCAGTTATGTTATTAAGAAGGGAACAGGTATGGTTATGGCACCCGGTATGGTATTCACTATTGAGCCAATGATTAATGCCGGTTACCCGGATGTATATGTTGATGATGACAATGGCTGGACAATATACACAGAAGATGATTCATATTCAGCACAGTGGGAAATAATGGTTCACGTTACTGATGATGGATATGAGGTTATGACATACTAATTAAGAATATATAATTATTATTTGATACAAATTATTATTGGATATAGAAGCTATCTGATGTGGAAGAATTCGTATGGTTCACACGCAGCTTGTATAGACAGGAAATATAAGGAAGATACAGGAGAGCGTACACCTGCCAGACAGCTTTATATATTAATAAAGGGGCTGCCGCACTAAGAAATGTATATATTATATAGATTGATAGTTAAGTCGGTATATCTATATAGTTATATTTTCTTATTGCGACAGTCCAATTTTATGCTATAGACTATGATTTCATATTGGCATAATTATTTCTTGATACAGTTGCAGTTTTTATCAAATTCAGGATTGTATAGATAGTAATTATTACAGTCAAGCTTGCTCTGTATTATAGATAAGGCTTCACCAAAACGTTGGAAGTGGACGATTTCACGCTCTCTTAAGAATTTAAGCGGGTCGAGAACATCGGGGTCATCTTTGGCAAGCCTTATAAGGTTATCGTAAGTTGTGCGTGCCTTTTGTTCTGCCGCCATATCTTCAACGATATCTGTTATAGAATCACCCTTTGACTGGAATTCGCACGCATTAAATGGAATACCACCTGCCGCCTGAGGCCACACTGCTGATGTATGGTCTACATAGTAGGCTTCAAAAGGAGTTCCTTTAATCTGTTCCATTGTAAGGTTTCTTGTGAGCTGGTGAACCATTGTGCTAATCATTTCAAAATGCCCCAGCTCCTCAGTGCCGATATCTGTAAGCAGCCCGGCAACTTCCCTGTATGGCATAGAATATCTTTGCGAGATGTAACGCATAGAAGCACCAAGCTCGCCGTCCGGTCCACCATACTTCAATAAGGTATACTGCTGAAAAACCAGCATATATGCAGGTTTGACAACTTTGTAAAAATATAGCAAGTAAAATGTTTGCTATTTATTTTTGCAGAAAGAAATACACTTCCAATTTATCATTTTCTTTATCATATACCATATGGTCAACAACACTTCTTATAGCATTAGCCCTTGTAAGAGTATCATTAGTGGCATCTTTTATAATGTCATATACAGTTGATATACTCTTAAGCATATCTGCATTAGAATCATCGGATGCCAAGTTGAAGGCTTCCAACTGTTTTTTAAGTGCTTTACGTTCGTCATTAAGCAGTTGTTTATTTTCTTTATATTCTTCTATTGTATCAATTCCATCTCGGTATGCTTGCTTTATTCTTGCTTCTTTATCATCAAGCTTAGATAGTTTACTAAGAAGTATATCTCTGTCATCTGTATTAGCTTCGTTTGAAGCTTTTTTTAGTTCGTAATGCAATTCGGCAGTTCCATCAAAAACTCGTTCAAATGCGTTATATACAGCCTGTTCAAGGGCAGCAGTTTTTATAAAATGACTATGCAGACATTTGCCTTTGTTGTAGTTGCCGCATTGGTAACGTGTAGCATTAAGCCCAGCCATAAGAGAAGCTCCGCAGTTTGAGCATTTTACAATTCCGCCAAGCCAATGCTTCATATGTCCAGCGGCTCGTGCTTTGTATGGTTTACTTCTTAAAGCCATAAGATATTGTACTAAATCCCAAGTTTCTTTATCAATTATTGCTGGGTGTTTACCCATAACAATAATCCATTCACTAATGTCCTTTATTGTATGATTGTCGTGATTTTGTCTATTCCAGCGGACAGCTCCATAATAAAATGGATTACTTAATATATATTCAACAGTACGTCCCTCAAATGTAGCCCCACGCTTAGTTTTATATCCAAGGGCATTAAGTTCCCTGGCAATTTCCAAGTAGCTGTGACCGGCAATGTAGTCATTGTATATTTTTCTTACAATAATAGCTTCGTCTTCGTATATGTAAGGTATGCCAGTCTCTTTATTCATTCGGTAACCAAGAGGGAGAGAAGACTGGTAACCACCTCGTAAGGCTTTCTCGGTCATACCTCTTAGAACTTCGCCAGACAGACGAATAGAATAGTATTCATCCATCCACTCTATTATACGTTCTATTAAGGTACCAAAAGGACCGTCAATAAGTGGCTCGGATACACTCACAACATCAACACGGTTCTTTTTAAGTAAAGATTTGTAGACAATAGATTCCTCCTGATTACGAGCAAATCGGCTGAATTTCCATACAAGAATAACATCGAATGGGTGTTCTTTGCTTTTTGCCATTCCTATCATTTTCATAAATTCTGGGCGTTTGTCTGCTTTCTTGCCGGAAATACCATTATCAATATAAATGTTTTCTGCCAAAAGTGACATATTATTCTTTTTTGCAAAGTCAATTAAAAGGCGCTTCTGTGCATCTGGCGAAAGTTCTTCTTGTTTATCCGTGGACACACGTATGTAGGCACAAGCAGATCTCATATTAAGTATATCCTTAGCCATAATAATCATCCTCTCTATAAAATATATGCAAGTTGCACCGGTGCAACTCTTAAAAATTGGGTATAAAAATAACACCTACTTGCATAAGCGGTGTTAGAAATGATATAATATGGCTTGTCTAAGGCGGTATTATATCATAAGCACTGCTTATGTAAGTATCGTGGTAAAAGCTCTTGTGTTGGTAGCACAGGGGCTTTTATTTAGTTAATTCTTGTTGTCTTTAACTTCCAAGGATGGTGGATCGGAAGCATTTAATGGTGATATGACACTATGGCCAAGTTTTGCCTCAAGTTCTTTGCGTGCAGTTTTTGCAACATTTCCACCTTCTGATGCAATTTGTTTGCTTTCAGAAATATCAGCAGGATTCTTAGCTTTAGATATAGCTGTAGCTGAAACTTCTGCTAACTGATTAAGAGTTAATTCAATGTTAGTCATGTTATCCCTGAGATTTTCTTTATGTAAGTTTTTAAATTGCTTATACTTTTGAACTGTTTTTCCTGACCAGGCAGCCGTAAGTATATTTGTAAGAACAGCGTAATCTTTAGAATCTTTGATTCCTACACGTTTCCATTCATCTGTTAATTCATCACGTATAGTTTTAGATTGTAATCGCTGTTTAATCCATTCATCAGAATATCCCTTTTCTCGATAGTAAGATAATCCTCTATCAAGAGCTTTTTCAGGATCTGTCATTTCATCAAGTCGTTCTTTCCCAACTTTAGCAAGCCACATTTTAAATGGTTCAGCTTTTTTTGAAGGAATCGACTGAATGATACGGAATAAGCCTTCAGTTGTTGTTGCTTGGATTCGCCTTAATTTACCATCAGAGGCAGGCATTGCAACCAGGGTACAAATTGTACCCCAGTTGTTATTTAATTCGGGGTCGCGTTGTTTCATTTTCTTAATATATTGTTTAACATCATTACTATTTGTCAGATTTTTAATTACATCTTGAATAGAAAAGTACCATTCATCTTCATGTACACTCCACACTTTTCGTATAGTATTATTAAAAAATTCAAACTCCTCTGGACTAATGTCCTGTTCATCAATATGGTACGGAGTAGTTATACCAGTATCTTCATCGAACGCAAAGAAAAAGAAAATGTTCACCTTCTTTCGTGTTGGTAGCACAGGGGCTTTTATTTATTTTAGTTTTTTCTGCTCTTTTTCAATCTGTTTAATACTTTTATTTGGAGTTGGTAAATCTTCGGGCATTGTTCCTCCAAGACGTTTGATAGTATCTCTTACTTCTTTTCCTACATCATAATGAGTTTGGTTAGCATTATCTTTTCCTTTTATGTTTTCACGCTTAAGTTTAGCCTCGGTCTGAGTAGCACGGAAAAGATTAGCAGCTAATTCTTCATATCCCATATGGTCAAGGATGTTCTGGTTCTTCTTTAATCCTTTCTTTTCGTGAATGTCCCTAGCTTTAAGACCACCATATAATCCCATATAGCCATAATTCTGGAATATGGCATAATCCAGAGAGGTATCAACGCCTGCATCTTTGGCAGCAGCTACCAGTTGTTTGTTATGCTCAATCATTTCATATCTGATTGCTAATCGTTTCTGGTCTTCGGAGAGAGAGTCGTAATTCTCTATAAGTTCCTGCTGGCGAGTTTTAACAGCAAAGTAGGTTTTACCAAGAGCAATTATTTTTTTTCTAGGGTCACCATTCATTACTATTAGATAACAGGCATAGCGGGAAAGCTGAAAACTAGGCATTTTCCTTTTGGCATTACTTCCAATAGAAACCATCTCGCTCACCTCGGCGAAATGGTCAGAAACAGCAATGCCACTTTGTTCGCAGGTTTTAATTGCCTTTTGTATGGTTGGTAAGAATTTATTGTATTCCGTATATCCCAAAACCTCACGAAGTTCTCTTGCATACCAAAATTCCTGACCATATTCATTAATATGTTTTATGTCTTCAAATATTTTTTCGGTATAAGTTTCTTCTGTTATGTATTCAGGTGAAGAAACTTTGTTTTTAAAATCTTCTAAATCTTCGTCAAATCCCATAAGTACCTCCTTATGTTAAGCTGTTTCCATTTTGGAAATTGTTCAATTCCTGTGTTTATTCATATATTTTATAAATGCAAATAGAGGACCTGAGATGTCATATATCTCAAGTCCTCTATTCACAGCCAAACAAGTTAGCCATATCTTCTTGAGATATATATTAATATAAAGTTGTTACTAAGTCAATATAAAGGAAAAAATCCCTCTTTCCATATAAATGGTAAGAGGGATTTTCGCCAGTCATTTAACAACGACCATTTCTGTTGGACTTATCTTACAATTTATATATTTTGGTGTCAATATTGATTATATGTCAGTTCTCATTAACACGAAGGTGATATATTAATCAAGCCCCATTCTTTCTTACAATCTTCAAGAGAGTAACTTTCATTTTTATCTGAACTATTCATATAATCTTGATATAGTTCTTCACAAAAATTATCATCAGTCTGCGTTAGTTTTTCGCTTTCACTCATAGTAATACTTCCTAATCATAGTGTTAATCTGTAGCTTGCATATATTCTTCTATAATGTATAAAGTAGGTATAAAGCCAATAAAATAATTATCTAATTTAGCATATACCCCATACTTTGAGCGATAGCACTCAATGGCTTCTAGCAGAAATTCTTCCGTTACATCAAGATATTCAGCCATTTCGTGAATAGATTTACAATTGGCTTTATAGCAATCAATTAGACCTCTTAAGCCGATCTGTTTGTTATAAGCCCATAGGCGGGCTCTTAATTCCTGCTTCCTGTTAGAAGAGTCTGACATATCTAATATATTGCCAGTGGAAGTGTAGAAGTGTCCAAGTTCCTCGGCAAGGACACAGGCTTTTTCTTTCTGAGTAGGTAAGTCCTTTTTGATAGCAATACGATTTCCTTTAATTCTTCCTGCGTTAGCGAGCAGAGGTTTTTCTTTTGTAATCAAATTATTGCTATCAGCTTCAATAAGTAATTCCTCGTAATTCAAATTTATCCCCTCTTTTATTTAGAAATTCTCATCATTCATAATATTTTCATCATTTGCTTTCTCTTCGCTGGTTGCGTTCTTAAGAGAATGAGCTGCATCTAATAAATTAGTATCCTGATTATATAAAGGAATATATGTTAGTTCTTCAACACGTTTAGTTGCTTCCTTTTTGCCAAGGTCGTTGAGTACGTTATAATATTGAAGTATTGCAGGTGTTTCATCATCTTGCTTTTTTTCCTCAATTAGGTCGGATTTGTTAATATGGAAATAATCAGCTAAAGCTTGGACTTTTCCCATTCTAGGAATGGCAATTCCTTTGCACCAAGTATTAAAAGTTTGCGGTGATACACCGATACTTTTTGCTATTTCTAATTGCGTCTTACCTCGTTGTTCAATATACGAGTTTAAATTTTTTGTGAAAATTTTTTTTTGAACGTCATCACTCATTTAATCGCCTCCTAGTCTCTTATAAATACATAATATAATTAAATTTTATAATAGTCAACTAAAAAACAAAAAAAATTTGATTTGAGTATTGACATCAAATTAAATTTGATATACAATACAATCATCAAAGGAAAGGAGAAAAACGAATGTCTAAGAAAAAGAAAGCAAAGAAAAAGCTGTCTACTAAAGACATAATTGAATTAATCATAAAAGCCGTTATCGCCATAGCTGCTTTAATTCAAGCAATTAAGTCTTAATAAGTAGACAGCAGAGGGGAGGGGCGAAAGCCCCAAACCCTTTGCATAATCTTAGCATAGCGTTTTAAATAAAGCAATGAAAAATATAAACAATGTAACAATTATGCTTGTACTTCTTCTTATAATGGCTCAGCTTGGAAACTGGGGAATTGCTTGGAAAATTATAGTTGGAACTTGTGCAGCATATGATTTGATATTGATTATATTGAAATTGTATAGTCATAACAAATAATGGACATAGCTGACCTAACGGCTATACGGGGAAGAAAGGAGTATATAAAAGCAAATGGAAAAATTACAAATTAGTCTGGCAGCAGCTAGGGTTAATGCTGGTCTAACACAAGATGATGTATCTAAGAATATGAAAATTTCAAAAAATACATTGGTTAATTGGGAAAAAGGTCTGTCAGAGCCAACAATAACACAGGGTAGGAGACTATCAGAATTATACAAGATACCATTAGATAATATTTTTTTGCCTAATAAATCAAATTAAATTTGATAAGGCATAACAAGGAGATGAGAGATTGAGTGTGTTGATACCACTGGTGATTTTATATGTATTAGCGGGTATATGTATTTTCATAATGAAAAAAATACAGCCCAATAATAAAGAATATATCTTATATGTTGTATGGACTGTATTGGTGTGTATAGCAATTACGATTTTTGTATTTGCTTACGGATATTGTAAACAGGGAGGTGCATAGAGATGACTTTTTTACTTATGGCTACAACACTAATATGTGCAATAGGTTGGATAAAGAACAGAATAGATAAACTGATATTATCCAATTACTTGATAAGAAAAAACATTCACCCAACTAACAAAGAGTTAGATGAATGTTCAAGATTTGTTATTAACAAGATATTTCATATTAAGTAATAGAACAGGGAGGTAAGAGTGTGAAGACACAATCAATAACGGAGCTTCCAGATAAATTAGAAAGTTTGTATGTAGATGCACAGAATAAGATATTTCTACTTAATGGAAAGCCAATAGGAGCAGGAATAGAGTTTATACAGATTAATTTTGATGGAACTAAGTGGGGAGTAACTATGGAATGTGCGGCAAAAGTAATGAAAGAAATCGGTACATATAGCAAGGATGGAGAAAAACTCAGCTAGTATCAAAAGATACTAGCTGAACAAATTAAATGATATTTGAAGTTATGTTTGCTAAAAAATTAATAACCTCACTTAAATTGGATTTGAAGCGATTTTCCATAGTATATATAAAAGTTGGTTCAAGCGTTATATTGCCTAAAATATCTTCAGTTATATACTTATGATTTTTCATTTCTTCAATACAATAGCTAATATCATCATCAGAAAAATCAGGAAAATTAGAGGATGATAGGTTGTTAAATTCAACAGCGACTGTTCTGGGAATATCTGATTTGATACGTTGTAAGTAATTTTTATAAAGAACAACAGCAAATTTAGTGGTTATTTTTGTAAGTTCCATAAAAAACTCTCCCTTCTTAAAACTAGGTGCTGCAACACCAGTAATTAAAGTATAGGAGTTAAGAAAGGATTAGGCAAGTAGCAATAGGTAGGAGGTGTAAGAGTGAAATATGTTTCAGAAAGAATAGTAAACATAAGAGAATTAAAAGACATAATTCAGAAATCCAGATTAGATACATTAGGGATTTTAGAGGAATGTAAAAAGAAAGAGCCTTCCATAAAGGATATAGAAGGCTATGCAAAACAATTGGAAGCTAGACTTTATATGGCTGAAAATTTTGACTTTTTGATAGAAAGAGCAACAACAGTAGATAAAAGTTAAGAAGAAAATTTTTGAGGAGGTGAGACAGTGTTCTTAGATTACAAAGAAATAAAAGAATTTATAGAACACAAAGGTTATAAACAGTCAGTAATTGCCAAAAAGATTGGAATGTCAAGTGTAAAGCTGAACCAGATACTAAGCGGTAATCGCAAATGTGAAGCTGGGGAATATGCTGGAATATGTAAAGCATTAGATGTTCCATATGAAAAATTTATAAAAGAAGGCTGATTTGTATTTAATTCAAATCAGCCCAGCACCTGGATTAAAGGGATTTTTCTAAGTGATAAGTGAAGCCGCCATTACAATTTGGGTAGTAAGATATGGCAACAATCTTATAACCTAATTTAATCCATTTATCAGCAAGGTGCTTAGAGTAAGCAAGTCTTTTCAAGATAACACCGCCTTTCGCTTTGTTATAGATAGACAAGTTACATATCTATGATAAATGGGGTTATATCGAAAAGCAATATAAATATTATTAAAAACGATATTTAAGAAAGTGATATAAGGTGCATAAAACTAGCCATTCACATAATTTTAACCATTTTACAGGAAAGAAATCGAAAATAAGAAAATGGAAAAAGGATAAGAGCAAAGTTAAGCATAAGCACATTAATAAATACTTGGAGGTAAAGAAATGAATATAACAGCAATAGCAATAACAACTATTATCTGCATTGCATTGACATCTATATGCAATGATGGAAAGAGAAAATAAGAAAGGGAGATATTATGGAACATTTTAATTCAAGTGAAGCAAGGGAAGCGCAGGATAAATATTGCGATAGAGAAGGTTATCCGCATTTTGCACCCAGAGATGGTAAATGCGGGAATTGTAACAAAGACATTTATACAGAGCAGGACCACGCAGGATATAAAACAGGTATCTCAGTAGAAAAGGCAGGGACAACATTAATAACAGGCTGTCCATATTGTAGTTGGTCATTCTGCGATTAAAAAGTAATTAAGACAATCAGTGTTGGCATATAAGAAAGTAACCAAACAAGAGGTGAAGGTATGAACATAGTAATAAAGATTATGGAAGGCGACAAGATTATAGAACATAAGTCATTGTCTACAGAACAGAAAAAAGAATATGGACAGAAGTTAAATGAGCAGGCATTAGCTGCGGCAGGCTATGTAAGAAAGGAGTAATGGCGTGTTATATGCACAGGCACAAGAGCACTTTGAGAAAGAGCAAAGAGATAAGAACTGGATAACATCTCTTGTGGCAGTTCCGGATAATAACCTGTATGACAGGTTGTTCAGGCTGGCAGAAGAGTATGGAAAAATAAAGGCAGAATTCTATATAGATAAAACAACAACAGACACTATATATGTAAAAGTAAGCAAAGCATAGATGAATAGAAAAAGAGCTGGTACAAGGAATACCGGCTCTTTCTCAAAACACATATAGATAAATCTCATATTTATTATATGTGTAAGTTCACCGAAAGTCAAGCGGGCGCAGGCTCATCTTTGTAACTTTATAAATATATTAAAGTTAGGACATTTATTTAAGGAGACAGGTATGGCTTACAGAAAAGATGTGTGGCGCTTCCCTGGCTCAAATGAGTATGAGTATAAATTTATAGGTAATTATGGAGCTAAGGGCGAGAAACGCCATAAAAGACAGAAGGCAACACAGGAGCAGATTAGAAAGCAGAACCAGAGAAATAAAGAAAAGAGAGTAAGAAGATTAATAAAAGCAAACTTTAAGGAGGGAGATCTATGGACAACCCTAAAGTATCCGAAGGGAACAAGGAAAAGCATAGATGAAGTAAAGAAAGACCTTAACAGTTTCTTAAGAAGTCTAAGGACAAGATACAAGGGTATTGATGAGATTGTGAAGTATATATACAGAATTGAGGTAGGAGCACTCGGAGGTGTGCATATACATATCCTTATAAACAGGGTTACAGGCGCAGATAAGATTATAACAAAATGTTGGGAAAGGTTTGGCCACGTTAACTATCAGAATATTTATGAAACTGGCGGATATGCAGATTTAGCCGAGTATATCGTTAAACAGCCAGAAGAAAATACGGAAGAATATGAACAGCTTAATATGTTCAGCACGCAGGAACAGAAGGAACTTGTTAAGTATTCCTGTTCAAGGAATTTGGTACGTCCTGAGCCAGAACGGATTGATTACAGCAGAAGGACGATGAGAAAAATTATAGAAAATGGTCCGAAACCAACACCAGGATATTTTATAGATCCATTGTCGATAGTAATGGGGACAAACCCTTATACAGGAATGAATTATCTGCATTATACAGAGTACAAGCTATTACGATTACAGGATGACCCATAAGGAGGAGCAATGAGGCAGGTAAACATATATACAGCAACAACCTTTAAGGGGCTAAATGTACAGAATGGCATTATAGGATACATATTAGAGCTTGTAACAGACACAGAGCCGATAACACTGGACAGCACAGAACTTCTGTACGATATGAAGCCTAATAGAGCAGAACTAACAGCAGTTATTAAAGCACTACAACGAATGAAAGAAAAATGTGAACTGGTCATATATACAGAGTCTCCTTATGTAGCAAATGCTTTTAATGCTGGCTGGCCAGACAAGTGGAAGCAGAATAATTATAAAACAGCAAAAGGCGGTGATGTGGCAAACGCAGATGAATGGAGAAAGCTGAATGAACTGCTTGCAGGACATAAGTATGAATTCCGCCTGCAAGAGGAACATTCATACAGGAACTGGTTAAAAGGACATATAGAGAAAGTAAAGGAGTATGAAGATGTTTGATATATTCGGAGAGTTTAACAGTGCAGAAGAAATAAACGAAGCGGCAGCAGCACAATTACAGGAAGGTGATACTGATGCAGTTATGACAATAGCAAGAGAAAATGGCATAGATGAAGGTGATGCGCAGGACTATATAGATGGAATAGTGGATAAATTATGTTCTCCGCTAATGGCAGCGTTTGGGAAAATAGAGGTTGAGACAGAGGAGCTACAGCCTAAAGAGATAATAGAAGACTGGGTTACCTACATAAAAAAGAGGTGTACAGAGTGCGAAGATATGGCTGTGGCGGTAAGAACTAAAGGCAAGAGCATTAAAGGCTGCATAGCGGCACTTCTAAAATGGAGCTTCACTAATTCGTATGATGTAGACAAAAATATAGTAAAACAGGCGGGCATAAGAAATAGCAATGTAAAAATGGGTATCCCCGGAATGGCAACAGCGTACAGGCTTATCGATAAATATTATCTTGGAGGCAGCAGATAGTGAAAAAGCAGAAAATATTAGCATATGAGGGTAGAATACCTGTATCAGATAGAGAACTGACAGCAGCTGTTATTGATATTGATAATAAAAGGCATCTGATAATAGACCTTTATATTGCTGGGACAATAAAGTACAGAATGGCAGTGAATGATAAAGAATATGCACATTTTAATTATGAAAATCAAAAATGGGATTGTATATCGATTGACTGGAACAGACCATATTCAGGAGAGTTGGCAAAAGCCAGTATAGCCAGTGAGGATAAGCAGATATTAAAAGAATGGTATGGAAATGAAATACCTGCCGGATGGGATAATGAAGATTTAATTTATGCAATAGAGCAGAAAGCATTTAATATTAAAACATCAGAAAGAATGTTAAAAGAAGAAAATGAAAAAGAAAAGCTATTTGCTATTATGCCTGAAAAACCAAAGCTCTTAGATGAAACTATTAACAGATACATAGAAGCTGGAAATATTATTTATTACAAGCGCAATGGTAGTTATGCAGATTATTATTGCTGTCAGTGCGGAGAAAAATTTACAAGGCGAATAAAAGCCACAGAAGCTTATACAGGTCCTTCGGTGGATATTGCGCCACGAAGATACCAGCAAAAAGAGTGTCCAAAATGCAAAAGAAAAGGGACACTGCTTAACTGGGGGCGGGCAAAGATTACAAAACAGGCATTTGAAGTGCTTTTGTATCAGGTAGCAGAAGATGAAACACTTGTAATAAGAGCCTACGCAGTAAGAGCAGTACGAAGCCCAGACAGTGTATTAACTAAAAAGATATGGGAGTATGGCAGGGAGTTCTTAAGAAGAGATTATGAGAGGATATATGACAATAGCTGTAATACAGGAAAATGGTGGAAGAGTAAAAAGCTTGACATATACAGGTCAGGCAAGCTGTGTGAAGTTAATTACAGTGAGGCAGTTGAAAAAAGTGATTTAAGATATATCCCAGCAACAGCATATAAGCTTATAAGTGAGGTAGGTGCAAGAGAGGAAAGGCATATACTGGCCAGATATGATACTCTTACTGCTTATGCACACGCACCGCAGATAGAGCAGTTATACAAAATAGGCCTTATGCAGATATGCAGGAGGTTAATTTTTGCGAATGGACAAACAAGAGATATTAATAAAAAAGCAAAAACAGCCGCAGGAATTTTAAGAATAACAACTGAACAGTTAAGGTATTTAAGAGAGTCCGAACAGGAACTGCTTGCATTAAGTGTAATTAAAATTATGAATTACAGAAAAATACCATTTACACAGCATAATGCAGAGATTGTTACAAGATTGTACATAGCTGCACCTACGGAAGATAAGCTAAAGCACATTTTAAAGTACCAAAGCCCTGAAAAGCTATTGAACTATCTTAATAAGAATATACCAGAACACGCCATTCTGGCAGATGCTATTACAGAATATGATGACTACTTAAGAGCGAGGGAAGCTAATGGAGATGATCTTAGTAATACAGTGTATTTAAGGCCGAGAGAACTTCACAAAACATACATAGAGTTAAGAGAGAAGATGGAACGTGCAAAGAGTGCCAAATACGTTAAACAGATGAATGAGAAATATGCAAAGATAAAGGTTAATTCAGCGAAAGTTACAACAAAATATACCTGGCAGCAGTCGGGACTGCTTATAAGACCAGCAAGAGATGCAGGCGAAGTTGTTATGGAAGGACGTATTTTACATCATTGTGTGGGTGATGACCATCAGAGGTATTTAAGTAACTATAACCAAAATAAAGCAATAATACTTGTAATAAGGCACGAAAATGAGCCAGATAAACCATATATTACAGTGGAATATGAAAATAACAAGGTACAGCAGTGGTATGGAATAAGGGATACCAAGCCAGACAAAGAGACAATAGACAGCTTCTTAAAGGCTTATGTAGCTCACATTGCAGGAAAGGCAGGGAAAGCAGGATGAATGAATTAGAAGAAATTAGGAATTATGATGAATATAAGACGGCACTTGATAAGCAGATGAAAGAAACTGCTGAGGGGTTCGTAAGAATTGGCTATTTGTTAAAGCTGGCAAGAGATACAGATATTCTAAAATGGTCTGCATATACTAACGTAATCGAATTTGCCAGGGTGGAGTATGGTCTGGATAAGACAATGGTATCACGGTTTATAAACATCAATGATAGATTTTCAGAAAATGGCAACAGTCCGGTGCTCAAGACAGCATATCAGGGTTTCGGATATGCTAAGCTGGCCATTATGCTCCAACTTCCAGATGAACTTAATGAGGAGCTTACACCAGAGTATTCCAAGAGAGAAATACAGACACTCAAAGCGGAAGTTGATGAGGAAAAGAAAATAAGTGATCTGGAAGTATATGCTGAGGGCACAGATACCGAAAAGACAGAGCTTGAGCAGATTATATACAAAATATGTGAAGAGAATATAGAGGTATATGAAAGCATATATGATGCAGTTACACATGAGAAATTAAATGCTGACAACATTGTGGATATGTTTGCACCTGCTGGAGATATGATTTATTCAGTACGAATACAGGGAGCAGGAAGAAAAGCAGTTTCTTTCAAGCAGGGAGAAGATATAGCAGTTGTAAGCCTTAGGACATCAGAGAAGGATACATACAATCCACAGGAAGTATACATTGCCACAATGAGCATAGCAGGCAGGAACATAATAAATAGTGAGGCTGATGCCAAGACAGTATGGCAGCTGATATATGCTAAAGAATATCCTAAGAAAAATACCCAAGTTGCACCGGTGCAACACAGTTCCAAAGCTGATATAAAAAGACCAGAAAAGAAAATGAAGGTTGTAAAGGCAAAGCAGGAGGAGATACACGATATAGAAAAGACAGTTCCCAAAGCCTCTCCTATAGAGACACAGGAGCCTGAAAAGCCGATAAAGACAGAAACTGAGCCTGTAGATGAGCAGGTTGAAGGGCAGAAAAATATTGCAGATTATCCTGATGTTATGCCAGTAGAACGTGTTGAGGGGATAGTTGAGCCTCTCACATCAGAAGCTGATATAAAGAACAATATTATAACTGCGGCATCAAATATTAAATTCACATTGGAAGCTAACAGTTATATTACAGACAACATTATAGACAGGCTTATAGCATTAGCAGAAAACATAAAGACAGAGCTTGAACAGCTAAAAGGAGGCAGCAGATGAAAGTATATATAAGTTTACCAGTAACAGGAACAGCGGACTACAAAGAGAGAGCAGAGGCAATCGAAAAGGTTCTTACAGAGCAGGGACATACAGTAATTAATCCAGTAAAGATACGTGAGAACCTTCCAAAGGATACAACACACAAAGAGATTATGAATATATGTATTCCTCTGCTGGATATGTGTGATGTGGCAGTATTTGCGCCAGGGTGGGAACACTCAGTAGGTTGTACATTAGAGATGTGCAGGGCAATGAATAATAGAATTACAATTGGTTTTGTAGGAGAGTTAGAAGAGAAATGGGAAAATCAAAACAGGCAAGAGCACACGAATTTACAGAAAAAGCAAGAAAGGAAATCTATGCAAGAGACTTCGGTCAGTGTATTTTCTGCATTAAGAAATACAATATGCAGGGTTCAACGTGGTATTCACAGCAAATAATAAGCGTTATGCACTATATACCAAGGTCAAGAGGCGGCTTAGGAATACCGCAGAATGGAGCTATAGGATGTCAGTTCCACCACAATATGTTAGACAATGGAAATCAAGGAAAGAGAAAGGAGATGTTGGAGATATTTAAGCAGTATTTGCAGGAGCTTTATCCGGAATGGAATGAGGATGAGCTTGTATACAGAAAATGGTAAAAAGGGAGGCGAAATAATGGCTAGTAGAAAAGCAATTCCAAAGGAGATAAGACTTAAGGTATACGATAAATATAATCATAGATGTGCGTATTGTGGTTGCAAACTTGAATATAAGGATATGCAAGTAGACCACGCAAAACCACTTAGAGTAGGTGGAGCAGACGATATTTTAAATTATATGCCAGCTTGTAGGAGTTGTAATCATTATAAAGCTACACTAGACGTAGAAGGATTCAGGATATATCTGGCAGACATACATAAAAGACTTATGCGAGATAGTATACCATATCAGGTTGCGGAAAGATTTGGCATAGTGAAACATATGACAAATGATGTGAAGTTCTATTTTGAAAAAATGTAGAAATACAAGACATAGGTGTCTATGCCGGAAGATTGGAGGTAGTATATGAATTTAGAGAAACAGAAAGAATATTTTAAAAATCATATTGCCACATTAACAGATTACGGAAATATCAAAATTCTTGATTTTAAAGAACCGAACACTTCAGCTTACAGGATTAGATTTCTTTTCGAAGAAGACTATTGCAGACTGCATATCAGCGGTGATTTGGGTGAACTTATAGCTTCAAACTACAACAATATGACCTATGAAAAGTTTTCTGATTTTGTTAATAATGTTGGATATTTTGAAGAAAAGATAGACTGTAATAGCAGAGATATATACGCATATGATGAAGTTAAAGCCCGAGAAGAGTTAATGAAAATGGCAGCAGACGATGGAGATTGGTTAACTGAATCTAATAGATACTGGTATGAAGAGGATGAAGAAGAAAGGCTGGCACATATTATTGATGATATTCTTGTAGATTTTAGTGATACAACAGGTATAGGCAAGATCGGATATGATGCATTAAGTGAAATTAATCCAGATGTGTGGGAGTTTGCAGGTGATATAGGGAAGACAGAAACTGGAATATTAGATTTGTATATGTTGGCATTTAAGCTGGCACAGGAGCAGTTAAAGAATAAAAATATAAAATCAAGCATTGAGAGGTAAAGTAATCAAGATAGTAAAGGCAGGTGGGAAAGAAAATGTTAATTCCGAAAGTAAAGACTAAAGAATTTGAAAAATTTGGCTTTAAAAAGTGTAGGGGCAGGTACGGTAAGGAAGATTGCTATTATCTTTGTGTTGCGAGAGGGTGCAAAATGCTTTTTGTAAGTCCAGTTATATTTGCTGTAAACGATTGGAAAGATAATGACCCAAGAATACATAAAAATGCAAATTGTAGATATAGAGACCACAGGACATACATTGATATTATTTATGAACTAATTAAGGCTGATATGTTAAAAAAAGCAGGTGATTTCAGGTCAATTAGTGGAGAGAGATGAAAGGAAGGTAATTATATTGAAAGAAGTTAAACATTACATATGTGAGATATGTGGAACGGAATACAATGATAAAACTAGAGCACAGCATTGTGAAAAGGGACATTGTAAGCCATTGGAAATAATAAAGGCACGTTATTTAAGTGCAGGTAATAACGCTAAGGGATATCCGTTGGAAATAATAGTAAAAATGGCTGATGGTACAGAACAGAAATACAAGAGATAAAAGAAAAATAGAACTATTAACAAATACTTATTCATTACAAAATAATATCACATAAAAAAAGAGAAGCTGATAGCCAAACTCACCACGCTGTCAGCTTCCTTTCTCAAAAACAGAACATATGTATTGTATCATAGATATATATATTGTGCAAGAAAATTATAAAAATGAGAAAGGAAGTAAAGAGAATATGGCAAATATAAAAAGTAAATTAGAGCAGTATCGTAGTCTGGTAGAGGAAAGCATAGAAGTGGATATAAAAATAAAAAATATTAAAAGAGAGATAGATGAATTAAAAGCATTAGGTGAGGTTATAGATACAGTCACAGGTGGAAATGGTGGGATACAGCATTTTACGATTAAAGGTGTTCCAACGCCAGCGTATACCAATAAATTAAACAGATTACAGCTTAGCTTAATTACCAGGCAGCAGTTGTTAGATAAAATAGAAAGCCAGAAGAATGACATAGAAAGTTTTATATGTAGAATAGAGAATAGTATGATAAGAAGAATGCTGGAATATAGGTATATGGAAGCTATGAAGTGGAGTGAAGTTGCTAAAAAGATGGGAAAGACATATACAGCTGATTATTGCCGTGTAACGTGTGATAGATTTTTAAAGGGATATAATAAATAATTTGTTCGTTTTTTTCGCTAAAAAGATGATAATATTTAAAATGACAGAAATTGGGATGGCAGCTATACGTTTGTGTATAGCTGTTTTTTGATAATAATAAAATGGGGAGAGAGGTGATGAGCGTGACGAATTATGAATTGGCTGAGCAGGACTATATAGCTGGTATGAAATATAAAGAGATTGCTGAAAAATACAATGTAAGTATTAATACTGTTAAGAGCTGGAAAACAAGATATGGATGGCAAAAAAGTGTGCACACAAATGATAAAAAAGTATGCACACAAAAAAGAGATTATAGTGTTGTAAGAAAAGAAGCTGCTGTGACAGAGGTTGAAGACGTATTGGAAAATATGGATTTAACTGATAAACAGCAGCTTTTCTGTTTGTATTTTATAAAGTGTTTTAATGCAACCAAAGCTTATCAGAAAGCCTATGGCTGTAGTTACAATACGGCAGCAGTCGAGGGGTGCCGTCTCCTTAAAAATCCTAAGATAAAAGACCTGATAAGAACTATGAAGCAGGAGAGGTTTACAAAAGATTATCTAACACAGGAAGATATATTCCAAAAATATATGGATATAGCATTTTCAGATGTAGGCGATTATGTGAGATTTGGAAGAAAACAAATGCCGCAGTGGCGTGAAGAAAATGGAGAGTATGTTCCTGTTATAGACCCCAACACAGGAAAGCAAAAGATAATTGAATATAACTATATAGATTTAAAGGAGTCAGAAGAAATTGATACAAGCATATTAGCAGAAGTTTCTGATGGAAAATCAGGAATAAAGGTTAAAATGCAGGACCAGTTAAAGGCTCTTGAGTGGCTTAGCACACATATGGATATGGCTACACTTGAACAAAGAGCAAAGATAGACCTGCTTAGGGCACAAAAAGATAAAATTCAGCAGCCGGATAATGAGGGAGAAGATGAAAGCGTGGTGATTATTAACGATGTCTGAGATTAGAATAAGTGACCTGATAATACCGAAGTACAGGTCATTATTTAACAATAGGCAGTATAAGCACATAATACTTACTTCTGGACGAGCAGGGACTAAATCCAGTTATGCAGCAATAAGAGGAGATTATGAGCTTGTAGCTGGAGAAAAGAGTTCTGTTGTTGTCCTAAGAAAACATCACAACAAGCTTAGAAAAACTGTCTATAAGGAGATGCTTAGAGGTATAAGCAGATTACAAATTCCAAAGAAAAAATTCAGGATAACTAAATCTCCAATGGAAATAACCTATCTTAAAAATGGCAATACAATGTATTTTGCAGGCTCGGATGGTATAGATGACACAAAAGGTATCATCGATGAAGAGAGACCAATAAAACTTGTAATCATAGATGAAGCTACGGAGTTTTTTGATGATGGAGAGGGAGAAGATGAAATACTAAACATAGAAGCTACATTCGCAAGAGGGAATAATGGTGGATTTCAAATGATATATCTGTATAATCCACCGAAAAATCCCAATGCACCTATAAATGAATGGGTAAAAAAGATGGAAAAACGTCCAGACTGTATACATATCCATACAGACTACAGGGATGTACCAGAGGAATGGATAGGAAAAGATCTGATTGAAACAGCAGAGGCATTGAAAGCGGTAGATGAAAAGCAATACAACTGGATATGGCTTGGGCAATGTGTAGGAATAGAGGAAATTATCTACTATATGTTCAAGCAGGATATGATAGTACAGCCGCAAAGAGCTGCATATCCAATAGCAATAGGAATTGATTATGGACAGATGAATGCTACAACATACCAGGCATTTGGACTGGATAAGAGCAAAAAGAAATTCAGAGGGCTTAAAGAATATTATTATTCTGGCCGTGATACAGGTAAACAGAAAAGCCCATCGGAATATGCAGAAGATTTTAAAGATTTTTTTGAAAATTTACAGGAGATGTATGGAATAAGGACTGCTTATGTATTTATAGATCCTTCTGCAAAAGGTCTGGCAGAGGAAATAAGAAGAAAATGTCCGGTTATAAAAATAGTTGATGCCCAGAATGATGTACAGCTTGGAATAGCAAGAACACAAAAGCTTATGAGCTATGGAATATTAGAAGTAAGTCCGGAACAGGAAAATTTAATACACGAGGCAGGAATATATGAATATGATAAAAAGTCCATAGAGGCGGGTAAAGAAGTACCAGTAAAAACAAATGACCACTGTATGGATGCAATGAGATATGCAGTTATGGGAATGTGGAAGTATGTAAGATACTTTCTTCCTAAGGCAGAACAGGAGGATTAAATAATGGATATAACAAAGTTTTTAGCTGAATTAGGATATGACACAGTAGATAAAGGATTTTACTCTCTTATAGATGTGTGGAAGAGCTGGTACAGGTCTAAAGTGGCAAGGTTCCACACATACAGAGTGTATTCCGGTAACAGCTATATAAAATGTAAAAGAAATGCTATGGGAATGGCAAAGAAGGTTGCGGAGGATATTGCAGATATGCTGCTCAATGAGCACGTTAATATAACAATAGCAGATGAGGCAACAGATGAATTTGTTAAAAAAGTTCTTAGCAGTAATAACTGGCAGCAGATGGGTAATAATTACCAGGAGAAAAAAGCGGCATATGGAACAGTTGCATATGTTCCATATATACAGGATGCCATTGCCAACGAGGAGACAGGTGAGATAGAAAAGGGCACTGGTAATATTAAAATTGACTATATAACAGCAGAAAACATCTATCCATTATCTTGGGAAAATGATTATGTGACAGAGTGTGCATTTGTATTTCCTAAGACATATAAGAACAGAAATTACGCTGTAATACAGATACACATAATTGAAAATGGTGAATATGTAATACATAACCATCTTGTGGAAACAACCAAAGGAGCAGGAACAGAGATAGAATGTTCACGCTGGAAGGATATGCGCCCATTTGCAACATTGATACCGGTTATTAAGACTGGTATGGCAAAGAGACAGTTTGTAATAGACAAGCTTAATATATCTAACAATTATGATGATGATAACCCTATGGGAATAGCAATATATGCAAATGGAATAGACCAGATTAGAGGATGTGATATAGCATTTGACAGTTATGTAAATGAATTTACGCTTGGAAAGAAGCGAATATATACCAGCGAAGATGTTATGCAGGAAGATTTAGAGGGGCATAAGCAATTTGACCCTGATGACGTAATATTTTATAAGCTTGCAGGAGAGAAAATGGAGCACGCTACCCAGCCAATAATAGAAAGCAATATGGCACTTAGGGCAGAGGAACATAATAAAGGCATAAATGATTTCTTAAACATATTGTCGCTTAAATGTGGCTTCGGAACGGAGCATTATAAATTTGAAAATGGAAATATAACTACGGCCACACAGGTTATAAGTGAGAATAGTGATATGTATAGAACTATTAAGAAGCACGAGATTGTATTAGATACTGTGTTAAAGGAGCTTATAACAATAATATGCACTTTAGGAAAGACTATTGGAGCGGCAGTAGATGATGAATCAGAGATACAGATAGACTTTGATGATTCCATTATTGAAGATAAAGAGGCAATAAGAAAAGAAGATAGAAACGATGTAGCTATGGGAGTAATGAGCCTTGAGGAATATAGAGCGAAATATTACGGAGAAACAATAGAAAAAGCAAGACAGAACCTGCCAGATCAGGAGAAAGTATTGGAGTGATAACATATGGCGCTTACATCAGAAGAACTCGAAGAAATGCCCAAGGCAATACAAAGTGCATTTTCGGACCTGGAGCTTAAGATAATAGAAGATTTAGTTGGCAGGATAAAAAAGAACAATGAGATAACGGGTACTGGTGAATGGGATATATCCCAGCTTATAAGAATGGGCGAGAGTAAAAAGGTTATTAAGAACTATGTTGCCAAAACATTAAAGCTTACATATTCAGAGATAGAGAATATATTCGGAGATGTCTTTGAGACAGGTTATAATAGGGATAACGCTTTGTATATGGCAGTAGGAGCGGACTTTATTGCATATAGGGATAATAAACCTTTACAGCAGTATATAGGCGCTGTAAAGGAACAGACAAAGGGTACATATAAGAATATAACTAATACAATGGGTTTTGTAAGACAGAGGCAGGGGACAAAGACGTGGGTCCCTCTGACAAAGTATTATAAAGATACCCTAAGCAGGGCTGTATTTGAAATAACAAGCGGAGCATTTAGTTATAATCAGGTTATAAAGCGGGCTATAAATGAGATGACTAATTCGGGGCTGCGTACAATTGATTATGCAAGTGGAAGGACCAGCAGAATAGAAGTAGCTGCTATGAGGGCAATAAGAACGGCAATAACACAGGTAACAGCAAAAGTAACAGAACAGAATATGGAAAAACTACATACAGATTATGTAGAAGTAAGCTGGCACGCAACTGCAAGACCTACACATCAGGTTTGGCAGGGGCGTGTTTTTAAGTGGAATAGAAATAACGATGCAGATAATAAAACTTCAGAATTTGCTAGAAAAACAAACCAATATTACGAAAAGGGATATATAGATAATAACTCGCAGAGGATTGGTTCAAATAGTATAAATTTACATTATATCAATTCAGAAGCATATGCAGATAAATTTAAAAAAATCAGCAATGATAATGAATTAAATAAGCTGATATATAATAAATCTATAGAGCTATTGAGAAATAATAATAATAGTGATACAGAAGGTTTATGTGTAATAACAGTTCCGAATAAACAGGTATTATTGAATGTAAAAGGTGAAAAAGATGCTATTGGTGTAGAATTGAGTAAAAAACAAAGCAGTATATTAAGAAAATGCAATATGGAAATTATTGGAATACATAATCACCCAACTAATTTATTACCTAATGGTAGTGATTTTACTGCGGCAGGATATAGAAGATATAAGTATGGAATAGTTGTAACACACGATGGAAGAATATATAAGTATTCTGTAGGAAATAGACCATTTTTAGCCTCATTACTAGATAGTAGAATTGACAAGTATTGTTCTAAAGAATATAATTTGAGTATAAGAGAAGCTTATGAGAAAGCGCTAAATGAGTTTAGAAAGGAGTATGGAATATCATGGCAAGAAATAGAATAAGATGTTATAAGGATGTTGTGATACATCATCCTGACTGGACTATTGAGGATTTTGAAAAAGAGGAAGAAAAACTAAAAGAAGAAAGCGATAAGCTAACAGAATGGCCTGAAATTTTATAGCTTATATACTTGCATTGAACAGCCACCAATCTCTTGATTGGTGGTATTTTTATACCCAATTTTAAGAAAGTGAGGATAAAAGACTATAAAATGTTAGGCATTTATAAAAGAAAATAAGGCATTGCTGACCTCGCCCAAAGGGGGCAAGGTATCAATGCCTTATTAAGATATCTTAATTATATTACATCCAAAATTGAGAAAATATCAATATTTAATAAGAAAACAAAAAATGAGTCGTGAAATTCAAGACAGATATAAAGTTTCAAATTTCAAAAAATAAAAGCATCCTCATCAGGATGCTTGTTGTTTTCGTAGCGGGACTCGAACCCGCATCTGATTGTTAGTTAGACAATTGCTTTATCCATTAAGCTATACGCTCATTAGAGATTGTACTTAAGTACATATTTAACATATCATAAGATAATGGAAATGTCAATAAAACGCTTGACTTTTTGTGCGCACATCAATATAATAAAAGTGCGTACAAAAAGTGAGGTGATGAAATGAATTCACGCACAGGAAGACCGAAGTCTGATAATCCTATGAATGAGAGATTGTATATTCGTGTAACAAAAGAGGAAAAAGAGGAAATAAATCATTTTTCTAAAGAAAATGGATATACATTACTTGAATTAATCAGAATGGGTATTAAGAAGGCTAAGGAAATAAAAAAATAGAGATTTGTCGCACGACCAAGCACAAACAAATCTCTAAAAGACCAGAGGTTTCCCACTGATAAATATATCATATCATTTTGGGGAACTTCTTTCAAGCAAATTTGAAAGGGGTATTTTTATGCAGTTACCACAAATTACAGAAGTAAGAGGAATGAGAGTATTAACTACTAAACAATTATCAGAAATGTATGGGGTTGACCCAAAGATAATTCAATATAATTTTAGATACAATAAAGATAAATATAGTTGTAATAAACATTATATTGAAGTTACAGGAGAGGAATTAAGGCAGTTAAAAACGAGGAGTGAATTTCAATCCTCCCTTAAATATGCTAAATCGTTATATCTTTGGACAGAAAAAGGAGCACTTCTTCACGCCAAATCACTTAACACAGATAAAGCGTGGCAAGTATATGATTATCTGGTAGACTTTTATTTCAGAGCAAAGGAAAAGAGTACAGAGATAATAAAACCGCAGGAGCCATTTAACAAGGTTACAATGAAAAATCCAATTTTAATATTCAAGGTGCTTACACAGATTGCAGAACAGAATAATATGAAAATAAGGAGCTATGACTTTAAGGCATCACCAAGTTACTTAAAGGGTGATAGGATAGGAATGAAAAGTAATATGACATTGGAAGAGGTTGATTATGAATTAGCCTATATACTGGCACACTTTTTCATTCATAAAGGAGAGGGTGATTTAATACATAACCCAGATTATAAGATTTACAATGCAAGAGCAGAAAGAGCAGCGGATATGATAATTAAGATGCTTGATATAGCTTTTGCATAAACACAATTTAATATCAATATCAGGGACACTCAGTAATGGGTGTCCTTTTAAAGTTGCACCGGTGCAACAGAAAGGAGTAATATGTCAGCAGAAGAATATCCAGATTTTGTAAAAACAACAGGCTATGGTGTAGACCCGTTGGGATTGTGCGGTATTAACTGTTATCATAATTTCTGGCCATTTATACCAGGAGTGTCAGTGAGGCTGTATACAGATGAACAGCTTGATAAGATGAATGCCAAAGAGAATGAAAAGAAAGAATTTAATGGAAAAGAATATACAACCTATGAGGCAACACAAAGAATGAGACAGTTAGAAACACTTATGCGTAAGGAGAGGCTTGATGTACATCTTCTTAAAAAGGCAGGAGCGGAAAATGAACAGGTAAAGGAAGCAAGAGCCAGATATAGAAAGACAAGTGCAGAATACAGGGAATTTACAGAAGCTATGGGAATGAAAGAGCAAAGAGAAAGAGTGACAGTAGATGGCCTTGGGAGGGTATAAATGATTAATATAACAATATATGATAATGGATTTGAAATAGAAGGACACGCTGGGTATGCACCAAAGGGCAGTGATATAATATGTGCGGCAGTATCGGCACTGAGCCAGACGTGCAGGATAAGTATTACTGAGCTGGCAGGGTATGAACCAGTATGTGAAGAAAAAGACGGCTATATGAAGCTTATGTGTGCAGATGTTAATGAAGTAATAAGAGTATTATTAAAGTCATTTGAACTGGGAATTGAGGCAGTAAATGAAAATTATGCGGGATTTATAAAGATTGTTCGTTTTGTTCGTTAAAAAGGTGATATTATTTAAAATGAAATAAATATAAGAAACAGAGGCAGGGTTTAAGAACCTTGCCTTTTTTCGTACCAAAACGTGTGAGGCAAACACGGGATAACATAGGAGGTTATTGATGAGAAGATTTAATTTACAGCTTTTTGCTGACGGTGGCGAAGAGGGAACTGGTACAACCGGAACAGAAAGACACGAAACAGGATATAGTTTTGAACAGGCAGAGGAAATAGCAACGGCAAGAGCAGAGCGTGCAACAAAGGCAGCATTACAAAGTTATTTCAGACAGCAGGGAATGACTGAAGAGGAAGCACAGGAGGCTTTTAAAGATTACAAGAACAAAAAGGAAGCACAAAAGCCTGATATAGCAGCAGTAACTAAAGAAAGAGATGAGGCTGTGTCAAAGGTAAAGGCTTACGAGAATGAGAAGCTTTTAAGACAGAAAAATGTCAGGGAAGATGATATTGATTATGTAACTTATAAGGTTAATCAGATGGTAACAGATAAAGTGGATTTTGGTGCGGCAGCAGATAAATTCTTAAAGGACAATCCACGATATAAGAACACAGCAGGATACAGAGTATCTACTGGTGTTCAGAGTGGAAGTGGAGAGACAAGAACAAAAAGCGAACAGATTAGTGATGCACTGAAAGAGGCATTCAGGGCAAGATAAGGAGAATATGATGAATAGAAATAAGATGAATTTACAGAGATTTGCAACAAACATTGTAACCAGAAATGATGCGGCGGCATTAATTCCGGAGCAGATAAGCAAGGAGATTATACAGTCGGCGACAGAAAGCAGTACAGTTCTTCAGCTTGGAAAGCGACTTCCCAATATGACCAGCAATAAGACAAGTATGCCAGTATTAGATATGCTTCCAGTAGCGTATTTTGTTAATGGAGAACCAGGAACAAAGCAGACTACAAAGCAGGCCTGGGCTAATAAGTATATATATGCAGAAGAGATTGCGGTAATTGTTCCTATACCGGAAGCGGTATTAGATGATGCTGATTATGACTTATGGGCAGAGATTAAGCCAAGAATTGCAGAAGCTTTTGGCAATAAGATTGATGGAGCGGTTCTTTTTGGAGTTGATAAACCAACAACTTGGAGAGATGATATTGTAACAACAGCTAAGACAGCAGGAGCAAAGACAACATTAACAAGTGATCTGTATACGGATATTATGGCAGAAGGCGGTGTTATAGCCAATATTGAGGCTAGTGGTTATCTTCCAACAGGAGCAATTGCGGATGTGACAATGAGAGCGAAGCTCAGGGGCTTAAGAGATAATAATGGAGTTCCGCTTTTTAAATCAGATATGCAGGGGGCAACTAATTACGCATTAGATGGTAATCCTATGTATTTCCCTCTTAATGGTGCATATGATGCAAGCAAGGCATTAATGATAAGCGGAGATTTTAACCAGCTTGTATATTCTGTAAGACAGGATATAACATATAAGATATTTACAGAAGGTGTAATTCAGGATCCAACAACAAAGGAAATTGTATATAATCTTATGCAGAATGATATGGTTGCACTTCGTGCAGTTATGCGACTTGGCTGGGAGCTTCCTAATCCAATCAACAGATTAAAAGGTGATAAGAGTAAGAGATGTCCATTCTCTATTCTTGTATCTGAATAATATGGAGGCACTAATGAGTTACGCAGATTATGAATATTATAATAACGAATATTTACTTGGAAAAGCGGCGCTTATTAGTGCCGCTGATTTTAATTATTATGAAGCAAAGGCAGCAGGAAAGGTAGACTATTATACATTTGGAAGGTTAAAGACATTTACGGATATACCGGAAGAAGTAAAAAAGTGTGTATGTGATATATCAGAGAAATTACAGGAATATGATAAAGCAGTTAAGGGCATAGCATCTGAAAAGGTGGGAGATTACTCTGTGTCATACGAAAGTAAAGCAGTGCAGAAAGATAATTGTGATAATGAGATTAAAGATTGTATAAAGCATTATCTTTCACATACAGGATTGTTAAGCCGTATTCCTGCTGGGAGGTGTATGTATGAAATATAAAGTTACAGCCCCACTTGGCATAACTGAAAGATTATATGGAATTGATTTTAAGAACGGCATAGGAATAACTAATAATGATTATGCTGTTAAGGTTTTAAAGGAAAAAGGATATGCAGTTGAGGAGCTTAAGGCAGAAAAGGAAAAGGTGAGCGAAGATGTACACTAATGCAAGTGTAACTTATTATTCGCATACAGATATAGGCTTTCTGCGGCATTATATAGAAGCTGTATTTGTAATGAGTGATACACAGGATAGTGTAAGCAAGGACGGAAGCACCAGAAATGACAGCTTAAAGATATACATTCCAGCAGAACAGGCTAAAGGGATTGTATTCAAAGCTAAAGATTTAGTTGTTAAGGGACTGTGTGAGATTGAATTTGACAATCAGTCAGATAAGGGAATATCAGACAGCCTGAAAGAATTAAAACGCAGTACAAGGGTGTATGAAGTATATCAGGTTACAGAGAAATTATACGGCAGTAAGAATATGCAGCACATAGAATTGGCAGGAAGGTGATTATATGCACTTTACAATACACGGAAATATGAATATATCCCTGAAAGACTTTGCAAGGAAAAGAAAAGGGCTTCAAAGGGGTGGACCTGTACAGAAGTTCATTGACAACGAAGTTATGAAGCAGATGTCACCAATGATGCCGAGGGCTTCAGGAACAATGATACAGAGTATGATTACAAATACAGTTATAGGTTCAGGATATGTTAATGTCAATGTTCCATATGCACGATTTACATATTATGGAAAAGTTATGATATATGAGCCGACTGGAAGTACATATGCACCAAAAGATGGCAAAAAGATAGTAACACAGACTGATTTAAAGTACCAGGAAGCACCAACACGAGGAGCTTTTTATTTTGAGAGAATGAAAAAGGCAAAGAGAGCACAGATACTTAAAGGAGCACAGGAGATAGCCAATAAATTATGACAATATTAGAGATTACAAAGCAGATAATTAATGAATACCCGCACATAGAAGATTTTACTAATAATATCCACTATGATTTCTCAGATGATACTGAGGGCGAGGCTGGATTGTATATTGCTGGTGACAGAAAAATATCTGAGGATGTACTGGGTAATCAGATGAGGCAGAGTGATATGATTATGTACGCTACCTGTCAGGCGGCATCTGACTATGATAGATTAAATAACAGTAATTTCCTAAGCAATTTATCCTGGTATCTTGAGAATGTTGAGCAGGGTGCATATGAGGTGACTATAGGAGATGATAACAATGTTAAAAAGGGGAAGCTTGAGCAGATAAGCTGTTCCAACGCAATGCTTTTAGCTTATCTTACAGATGAACTTACAGGACCTGTAAGATATCAGTTACAGATAACAGCACAGTATAGAATTGATAATTAGGAGGAAAGCAAATGAATAAAGACGGAATGAACCTGCAAAGATTTGGACAGGAAGGTGTAGGCAAGTTAAAGAGAAGCCATCTTTTACATTATATTGATGCCTCATTCGGAGGCACAGATCCAGTATGGTATCTGATAGGAAAAGACGTGGAGGATATGAGTGTGGAATTAAATCCGGATACAGAAACCAAGAAAAATATCCTTGATGAAACATCTGTACAGGATAATGGCTATGAGCCAAGCATAGAAGTAGATACATACTATGCCAATACAGAGGACAGTATATATCCAAAGCTTAAGGATATTGCTATGAACAGGCTTACAGGAGATGACTGTAAAACAAAAATTCTTGAAATCATCGTTGATAAGAAAACAGGACCATTTGATGCGTGGACGGAAGATGTTGTGGTTAAGCCTACAAGCTATGGTGGAAAGACAGGTGGTGTGGCAATTCCATATACAATAAGCCTTAATGGCAACAGAAAACAGGGTACAGTAACAATGAACGATAAGACACCAACATTTGCAACAGTATAAGGAGATATAAAGTATGTCTAATATGGAAAATTTATCATTTGATGAAGGTCTTAAAAGTTATAAGATAAATGGCGACCCGAACAGAATATTAAGATTTAATCCGGGAGATGTGAATATACTTACAAGATATAAGGAAGTTGTAAACAATCTTAATGAGATAGCAAATGAGCTTCCTGATGCAAAGATTAAGCCAGATGGAACAGCAGAGGATAATGCAGAGATAGTGGGAGCACAGCTTACAGCATTTAATGAGACACTTAAGAAACAGATAAATTATCTGTTTAATGCAGATGTGTATGATGTTTTATTTGCTGGTCAGAGTCCGTTATGCAGGGTCGGCACAGGGCGAAAGCTTCTGTGTGAAGAGATAATTGAAAAGCTTGGAAGATTAATTGGTGATGAATGTGGAGAAACTGTTGACAATGTAAATCTTCGTGTAAGTAAGTATACTGCTGAGTACGAAGGTAACAGGGAGTACCGCAGAAATAAAAATAAGCAGTATAGGAAGAATAAAAATTACAAGAAACAATTCTACGGGGTGTGATTATGAAGGGGCTTCCAACCGAACTTGAGGTTAATGAAAAAAGATATAGGATACGGTCCGATTACAGGGATATATTAAAAATAATACAGGCTTACAATGATCCAGAGCTGGAAGAAAAAGAAAAGTGCTATGTGGCATTAAAAATATTATATATAAATTTTGAAAATATTCCAGAAAAAGATATGGAAGAGGCTTATAGAAAGGCTGTATGGTTTATTGATTGTGGAGAACAGTATACAGAAAAGACCACACAGGAATTAAGGCTGATGGATTGGGAACACGATGAGTCTATTGTAATTCCAGCAATTAATCGTGTGGCTGGCAGAGAGGTAAGGACAGCTAAATATATTCACTGGTGGACGTTTATAGGCTTATATATGGAGATTGGTGAGTGTGTATTTAGTGAGGTTGTATATATAAGGCAGAAGATGGCCAAACACGAAAGGCTGGAAAAGTATGAAAAGGTCTTCTATAGAGCTAATAAGGATATTATAGATTTGCCAGTAATAAAAGATAAGGAAGAACTTGAAGAGGAAGAGTTTATTAAAAATATGTTTGGTTAGAGGACTGTATGACAGCCCTCTATTTTTGTATGGAGGGCTTAAATGAGTGATGATGAGAGAAAGATAAGCTTTGATACTGGGATTAATCTTGATGGCTTGGAGAATGATACAAAAGAACTTAAGAGTATGGCTAACGATATAGCCAGAACAATTGAAAATATGGGAAAAGACATAGAAGATAATGTGTCTGGCATAAGTATGGAAAACATACAAAATTCTATGGAGGACCTTACAGCAGAAGCAATAAAGTCAGCTCAGGCAATGTTAAAAGTAAACCAGATGATTAATAAGCTGGACGATGTTACAGGTCCTAAAGCTATATTGGATTCTATTAAAGAATATGAGAAAGAACTTGAAAAGCTTCAGGAAAGAATGGCTGGTTATTCCCAATTTGATATAGATGGACAGTCAGATGTTTATAAGCAGGATAAGGAAAGTATAGAGGAGTTAAGAAATTCCATAAATGCTGCAAAAGATGATTTAAGAAATTATTATATGCAGCAGGAAGCAGAAAAAATAGCAATTGATAATCTGAAGCAGAAAGCAAAGGATAAGGCAGCCGCAGAGAAAACAGCGGCAAAGGAGGCAGCAGAAGCTGTAAAACAGGCAACAAGGGATAAGGCAGCCGCAGAGAAACAGGCAGCAGAGGAAGAAAAGCAGGCACAGAAAGAGATTGCAGCCGAGCAGGAAAAATCTATAGCAAGAAAGAGAAAGCTAGGCAGTGTTTGTAAAATGCTTGGTTCTCAGATAGGAAAGGTTGCAGGGAAAGCAATTGGAATGTGTGGTGCAATGGGCAAAGCCGATAGCAGAACACAAAAGCTAAGTGGAAGCTTAAAGAAATTAGCGGGCATTGCAAAGACAGCGCTTGTATTTAATGTTATAAGAAAAGGCTTAGATGCCTTAAGAGAACAGTTTGGAACAATGCTTAAAGCTAATGCTGAATTTAGTTCCTCGCTGGCAGTTGTTAAAGGTAACCTTGCAGTAGCTTTCCAGCCAATATACGAAGCGGCTATGCCATATATTAATATGCTTATGCAGGGGCTTAAGACACTTACCAATCAGCTTGCAGTATTTACTAATACGCTTTTTGGAAAGACGATAAGCGCAAGCACACAAGCAGCTAAAGCAATGAATAAACAGGCAGCGGCGGCAAAGAAAGTGGGAAAGGAAACACAGAAAGCCGTAGCCAATATTGATGAGTTTAATATATTGTCAGATAATAGCTCATCATCTGACAGTGGAACAGCAATAAAATATGATGTAACAGAGTCTGCGGGAGCTTCTGATTTTGCCAATATGATAAAACAGGCTTGGGAAAATCAGGATTTTACTGATGTGGGTGTTCTTATAGGACAGAAAATAACTAATATGTTGCAAGGAATTAACTGGGACGAAGTGTATAGTAATGCTTCAAAAGTATCTATAAGCTTTGCAACATTTTTTAATGGTCTGGCAGATGGAATTGACTGGAATGTAATAGGTCAGACCGTTTCCGGAGGAATTAACACAGCGCTTATATTTGCAGATACATTTTTAACTAATTTTAATTTTCTGGGTTTTGGAGAGAAGATTGGAAGTGGACTTACATCAGCTATATCAACAATACAGTGGGATTTATTAGGAAGGTCTTTAGCAGATATTCTGAATGGAGCATTTGACTGGGTATATGGCTTTCTGTCCACATTTGATTGGACGCTGCTCGGTTCATCGTTAGCTTCAAGTATATCTAACTTTTTTAATACAACTAATTGGAGAGAGCTTGGAGTTGATGTATCCGCTCTTGTTATTGGGATTGTAGATATGCTTACTGAGCTGCTAAGAGATACAGACTGGCTCGGTGTTGTAAATGCTGTTTTTGATGTTATAAAGGGTATTGATTGGGGTGGAGTAATAAGATCCTTAATAGAATTAATTGTAACGGTATTTCTTACACTTCTTACATTAATATATGATGTTGGAATCAATATAGGAGAAATGCTTATAGAGGGACTTAAAGACGGAATTGTAAGCCTTATTAAAAATATAGGGCTTTGGCTTTATAACAATTTAGTTAAGCCAATCATAGATGCCGTATGCAATTTCTTTGGAATACATAGTCCTTCTACAGTATTTTCAGATATAGGACAGTTTCTTATAAAAGGACTGCTGAATGGGGTATCGGGTATGTTAGGTTCTGTAAGACAGGGCTTTAACAAGCTGGTAGATACGATAATAGCGCCATTCAGAAATCTGGGTGAAACTCTGAAAAGTATATTCAGTAATGCTTGGCAGCGTGTATTAAATATTTTCTCGGCAACAAGTTTTGCAGGAGTGGCTTCTAATATTGGTGCAACATTTAAAAATATAATTAACAGATTGATATCTGGAATAAATAATGTGGTTTCAAAGCCATTCCAGACACTTGGGAGTGCATTTGCAACACTCAGAAAAGTTAATATTTTAGGAGGTCACCCATTTGGATTCCTGCCTAATATACAAGCCCCACAGATACCATTTTTGGCAAAGGGTGCTGTTATACCAGCTAATAGTCCATTTGTGGCTGTATTAGGAGACCAGAGGAGTGGAAATAACATAGAAGCTCCAGAAAGACTTATAAGACAGATTATGAGAGATGAACTTGCAGGGCTGACAGATAGACAGAGAACAGAGGTAGTTGTATCTCTAAAGGGAGAGATGGCTAAGTTCTTCCAGGCATTTGTAGAGGAATACAAAAAAGAGCGAGATAAGACTGGCAAAGATCCTATTTTAGGAATATAAGGAGATATTTATGGCGAAGTTCAGACCTATTTTAATATTGGCAGGGGTAGAGTTACCCCTGCCTGATTCATATTCACAGACTATTGCAGATTTGAGCAGTACACAGACAGGAAGGACACTGGATGGAAGGGCACACAAAGATGTTATAGCAGTTAAAGATACTATCCCACTCAAGTGGAGCAGACTTGAGTGGGAAAAGGCGGCAGAAATAGCAAATGCAGTTGACGGCATAGAATATGCGGTGATGCAGTATATGGATGTAAGAAATCCATATGAGATGACAAAGACAGAAGTGTATGTCGGAGACAGGAAAGCTGAGTTTGTTGAAGCTGATACAGATGGTAAAGTCTATTGGAGTTTAGAGTTCAGCAGAATAGAGGTATAAGTATGTTAAATGTAGAAAGAAATGGAAGAGACAGTGCAAGAGTTGAAATACATCTTGTTAATGGTCAAGTGATATATGCAGATGAAAAAAGAGTTATGAGTGACGGCATTAAAATCGAAGATACAGCAAGTGAAAGCAGCAATTTTAGTATTGGTTTTGTAAGCTGTAAAGTTCTTACATTACAGCTTATGAATTATGACCAGAACTATAATACGAATAATTGCACCGGTGCAACAGTTATTCCATACATAATAAATAATGGAAAAGAGTACAAAAAAGGGCAATACAAGGTTTATTCAGGTGAATATGATAATGGATTGCTTAATTTAACCTGTTATGACAATGTGAGAGAGCTTGATAAAAGCATAGATGCAAGTAAATTTACTTTGCCTTGTACATATGCACAGGCATTAAAAACAGCAGTGGAAAGCTGTGGACTTACATTGGCAAATACTAAATTTACTAATTATGATTTAATGCTTACGGAACTGGATAACAGCATATCTACATACAGGCAATTAGCTGAATATATAATGCAATGTGCGGGCAGTGTGCTTAAGGCTAATACAGAGGGCATTATAACAATAAATGATTATAAAAAAATATTCAGGAGAGGAGATAATCTTGATGGTGGTAATCTAACAAACTATAACTCCGGGGATACAGCAGATGGTGGTAATTTTTCTGATTATAATTCTGGCTATACTTTTGATGGCGGAGCATTTGGCGATAGAAAAGATATAGAGTTTAAGTATGATATATCAGATTTAACAGCCGCTACAGAAGATACAATAATTACAGGAGTGGCCGCAACAATAAATGATGTAAGTTATATTGTGGGTACAGAAGGCTATATATTAGAGATTTCTAACAATCCTCTGATAAATGAAGATAATGTAAATAAAATACTGACAGCTTTAAATAATAAATATAAGGATATGAGGTTCAGAAAGCTAAGCGGAAAAGTAAGGTCGGATTTCAGGCTGGAGTCTATGGATCCGTTATGTGTGGAAGACTATAAAGGTAATGCTTATGACTGCTATTTAACAAGGCTTACTTATACAATTGGAGACTATACAGATATTAGCTGTGACTGTAAGACAAAGGAGGAAACGGAAATATCTGGCAATTCTACAGTTACAAAAATATTAAAAATGGCAGAGTCGAGTGCAGATAAGAAAGTTGAGAAGGAGAAGAATGTAAGAGAAAAGGCATTGGCAGAGCTGACAGAGAAGCTTAGCAAAAATACAGGATTGTATTATACAGCGCAGGAAGCAGAAGGAGGCGGATATATATATTATACACACGATAAAAAGACCCTTGCAGAGAGTACATTTATAACAAAATGGACAGCGGAAGCAATAGGAATAAGTATGGATGGAGGAAAGACTTATCCATATGGATTTACTGTTACAGCAAAAGTAATTATGGATATAATTGCGGCTAATAAAGTATCTGCGACATATATAGAGGGAGGAATATTAAAGCTAGGTGGACAGGATAATACACACGGAGCAATAAATATATTAAATGCTAAGGGAGAGCTTATAGGTTCCTGGGGAGCAAATGGAGTAGATGCCCAAAAAGGTTTTATTGGTGGCTGGAGCATAGAAAATGGAATGTTAAAAAGAACCACAGAGACATATATACCACCTAATAAAAAAGTTCTGGATAAATTGTCATATGTAATAAGAGCTGATGCAGCAAATACATTAGATAAAAATTTATATGATTTTAACGGTAATGGTCAGATAGATATGTATGATTTTGTATATGTAAAAAGGGTACTTAATGGACTAACAGAGTTTAATAAAGACACTTGTGCTATTGCTAAGACGAGCACAGTTACAATAACAATAAATCCTTACAGTACTAAAGAAATGATTTCAATATATGGAACTGATATGTGGGGCCAAGAAAGAAAAACAATAATGGGAATACAGGATTTACAGATAGATAAAGTAAAGTCTGACAGCGTAGAAGCTGGTGAATTTAAACTTAATAAAGATTACGAACATCCTGATATTGGTGGAGTTACAAATGTAATCACTATGGGAGATAACAGTAAATCTTATATAGGAAGCCAGGATGGTACGGCAATACTCGGAAACTCAGTTGGATACGAGTTGAGATTGCAGACAGATGGCAATTTAGTTTTGTATAACACAAGTGGCATAGCAGTATGGAGTTCAGGAACAGCAAGAGGATAATGATATGGGAATATATGTAAGAAGAGGAATGGAAGCGGATTTTGATCCGGAAAAAATGAAGCCCGGAGAATGGGCAGTAAGTATTAACAGCGATAGAAAAAAGCAGAAAATATGGATGTGTTTTGCACCCGGTGTAGTAAAAAGAATGGGTACATATGAGGATTTCGTTGACCAGATTGAGAATGCAACAGATGAGATAAAGCAGAAATACATAACAGCTTTTAGCGAGATTTTAAAACAGATAGAAGATGACAAAAATGTTGTAGATGAGGAATACCAGTATGTTGTGTCATTTAAGAAAGCAATTGACAATACTTATATACCTCAAATAACAGCATATGCCAATGCGGCGGCAAGCAGTGCCAAATCAGCGGCGACATCAGAAATCAATGCCAATACATATAAGACGAATGCAGCTTCAAGTGCCAGTGCGGCGGCAAGCAGTGCCAAATCAGCGGCGGCATCAGAAAGTAATGCCAATACATATAAAACAAATGCGGCTTCTAGTGCTAATACAGCGGAAACTGCAAGGACAGCGGCAGAAACTTATAAAAATAATGCACAGACATATATGAATAATGCCAAGAGTTATATGGATGCGGCCAAAACAGCAGCAGCTTCCATAACAGGAGCATTAAAGCCTAAAGGAACAGTTACATTTGCTAATCTTCCGAATATAAGCAGTGTTGAAACTGGTGCGATGTATAACATCAGTACAGCATTTACATCTGTTGAAAAGTTATTTAAAGATGGAGGAAAAATACAGTACCCAGCGGGAACTAATGTGTATAAAACGGAGGATGGAATGTGGGACTGTTTGGGTGGAGAGTTAAGCGACTACTTAATGAAAGCGGATATTGATACAGCGGTAGAGGAAGCAATGCCAGATTACACTACAAGTTCAAGTTTGCAGGAATTGGTATCTGGAGAGAGCGTTAAATCTGCATTGGGAAAGATAAAAACAGCGGTTAAGAATGTAATAACGATAGTTAAATTACTAGGCAGCACCGATATAAGTAAAATAGGGAATGGGACTGTGACTGGAGCAATAAGTAATAATGCTACTACAATTAATAAAGTTATAAATAAGCAGGCAACGGATTTAAAGAGTACTAATACAAAAATTGATGAGGTTACAACAACAGCTGCGGCAAATAAGAAATTGTTGGGTAGTACAAGCATAAGTAGTATAGGAAATGGTACGGTAACGGATGCTATAAGTACACTAAACAGCAATTTCAGCAATATATCACAAAAAATATACTCAAAGGACTTAGAAGCTGTCACGGTGGATATTAGCAATAAAACAAGACTTAAGATTTCTTTCGTGACTGAACACGGATTTTGTCTTGTTTTCGGAGAGGCTAATCATACGGCCTTTGGTTATATTGTAACTTATACAGATTGCATAGAGTTAAAGGGCGGTTATAAAACCGAAAGGTATGGAAACACCTGGATGATAACACTTGGAAATTGGGCAACTGCAACTATAATAAGAGGCAGTATCGCTGGTATGGTTGTTGATGTCGATTAATCTACTATAAGATTTAATATCTTATAAGTTCTTTGTCCATTACCCCAAAAATAACCTGTATAAATAGCATCACTACAAAATACATATACCAAAATATCTTCATTTATATTTTGACCAAGAGTTATGCCGTATTGTTTTCCACTCCAGCCGCCTTGGATACAAAAAACGCCTTGACTATTTTTCGATTTAATTAATTCAATTTTTTTATCGACTAGTCCTTTCCAGCTATCGGCTTTGGTATCATCGAAGCCTAAATTAATTATAGCAATATTGCTGTTTAGTAAACATATTGTTTGATTAATTAGGTTAAAAAATTCTAGGTGTAGCTACATAGTAGTTATGCCTATTAAGCATACACTTTTGCACTATTTTATAGTGCTTTATAAAACATAAATATTAGGAGGAGAAACAATGAAAATGATTAGAGCACCAAATATTAAAGTGAATATTAATTAAAGAGTATATAAGATTTTAGGAGGAAAGAAAAAAATGATAACTTTAAAATATATGTATGCCGAAGCTGCACACGACAAATTGATACAGCTGGTTATAATAGCAATAATAACAGATACTGTCTTTGGTATGTTAAGAGCAATTAAAGATCACGATTTTAATAGCTGTTTTGGAATTAATGGAGCAATCCGAAAATGTGCAATGATTTTATCTATAATATTGCTTGTTATTATCGATTATATAACACAATTTAATTTAATAGGTTTCTTGCCTGAAGAAGTAAGACGATTTTTTGGAGAAAGTATTGGTATCTCTGAATTTTTCGAAATTCTATTTTTAACCTATGAAGTTGTTAGTATATTAAAAAATATGGTTCTATGTGGATTGCCAGTAAAAAAAGTATGGCTGTATGTTAAGATGTTCCTGAGTAAATATACAGATGAGCTTCCGGATGATGATGAGCTTGCAGATACAACCAGAAAAACAGAATTAAGCAATGAAAAATATATTAGTTAGTAAGCACGCATAGCAATACGCTGTGGGTGTTATTTTTATATTTAAGAAATTATAAATTGAAAGAAGGAAAAATATTATGAATAAACAGGAATTTTTAGATTTAATTGTGCCACTTGTACAGACAGAAGCAGAAAGAAGAAAGATGGCAGGTACAGGTTTTGTACTTCCAAGCGTATGTATCGGACAGGCTGTATTAGAGACAGGCTGGGGCGGATCTGCATTAATGACAAAGGCTAATGCGTTCTTTGGTATTAAGGCTACTGAGAGCTGGAATGGCAAAGTATTTAGTTCTTCAACACAGGAGTGCTATGATAATGTTAATTATACTACTATTACAGCAGCATTTAGAGCATATGATACTCCAGCTGATAGTGTAAGAGATTATTACGATCTTATAACAAATAGTTCACGTTATGCAGCAGCAGTAAATGTAACAGACGCCCTTGAAGCTATTACTGCGATTAAAAATGGCGGTTATGCTACAAGTCCTACATATGTAGAAAATGTTATGTCGATTATTAATAGCAATGACTTAACACAGTATGATAATGTAGTAACAGAAAATACAGAGTCAAACTTACAGCCTGATATAGATACAACAAAGTATCACGAGGGTGATTTTGTGACATATGACACAATATATGCTTCATCAACATCAGAATCAGGACTTACACCATCACAGGGATTTAATAGTGGAACAATCACAAGGGTTATTCCTTGGGCGGCCAATCCTTACTTAATCAATGATGGAACAGGTTGGGTCAACGATGGTTGTATTATATCAAGCGACAATTCGAATGGTGAAGGCTGTGATAATACAGATATAAAAGTTGGAGATAAAGTAAGAGTTATTCTTAATGTCGATTATGACACTGACCGAGCATTTAACCTTTACTATGATGAATATGATGTTATTCAGATTAATGGTGATCGAGCAGTAATTGGTATTGGCAATACAGTAACAAGTGCAATAGATGTACATAATATCGAAAGAATATAATGCTATTGTATATTTAAAAACACTATGATAATATACCTATATAAATAAGAAGGGAAACTGTATACCTTATTGAAGTATGGTCCACCATATTGACTGATTATCATAGCCGCCAGAGTAGGGTTCGTCTGTTTTATTTTAATAGGGTATTCAAGTCGTTTTTCATAATTCCACATATCAGCAGCCCTCCATTTCCCAAGGCATTGGAGTTGCTACCCACATCCAGTAATTGTCGTTGGAAATGTGTAATTTATCGAGAGGTCCATAATAATCTGCGTACTGTGTCATATAATCGCAGTATTTATCTTTAATCTGTGCATAATATTCAATTGCTTCAAGGTCATCGGGGTGAGTATCAAGGTAGAGATTGACTTCTGTTAGTACAAATCCCAGTTCATAAATATTCTGCATAAGCCCACGTTTGTCGGCTGTTAAAGCACAGCTGGACTGTCTGGTTGGAGTGAGGGCACTGTTGGAATTGCCGCTGTTGCACAGATTGTTATTGTAATTGCGGTTGTTATTACAGCTATTATTAGAATAGCCATTATTGCAATTCTGCTGGCAATTGCAGGAAGACCTCTGGTTCATAGATGGCTGGTTAGTCATATTATTCATACTCTGCCTCCTGCAAAAGGTTTGGATAATACAGGAAATAAAGTTCCACATTTAAGGGCTTTGCAAGGGTCATACAAATCTCCCCATTTCTGCCACGGTACATAACACATAGCAATCGCCCACGTATTCTGCGTTCTCATAATCGAAAAAACTCCATATATTAAATTTACTAATATTATATGTATGAAATGACTTGATGACACTGTGCAGAGTTGATTATGATTATCTGGAATTAATATATGTTGAAGATTATATTAAAATTGACATATAGTGTGTAATTAAATATAATCTCATTAAAGCCTAATCACAAATATAAAGATGGATACTGACATAATAAATATATTGTCAGGTTTTGCTTTAAATAGATACATTAGTTGTAAGATGCTAAGTGCTTTGAATAATTTCTACTGAAATATACAGATTGTAGATTAAATAGGTTAGGTTATTAAATAACACGAAAGTGTTATTTTTTTGCAGGTTATTAAAATGATATTAACACCTATTTACAAAAAAGTATAAACGATGTTATATTATCATTAAATATAAAAATACTGACAAGAATGATATATTAATTGATATAAATAGATGGAGATGATGGAGGTATGATAATGAATAATGTAACAGGTGATTTCAGTGAATTTGTAGCAATATCGAAGGTTCAAAAGACATTAAGAAATGAGCTGAGACCAACACCATTAACGATGAAACATATTAAGCAGAAGGGAATTATCACGGAAGATGAATACAAAACACAGCAAAGTCTGGAGTTGAAGCGGATAGCTGATGGATATTATAGAGATTATATTACACATAAGTTGAATGATACCAATAATCTGGATTTTAGGAATCTGTTTGAAGCAATAGAAGAAAAATATAAGAAAAATGATAAAGACAACAGAGATAAGCTGGATTTGGTGGAAAAATCAAAGCGAGGAGAGATAGCTAAACTGTTATCAGCAGATGATAATTTTAAATCAATGTTTGAAGCTAAATTGATAACACAGCTTCTTCCTGTTTATGTAGAACAGAATTATATCGGTGAAGATAAGGAGAAAGCACTTGAAACAATTGCGCTTTTTAAAGGCTTTACTACATATTTTACTGATTATTTTAATATAAGAAAAAATATGTTTAAAGAAAATGGAGGAGCATCATCTATATGCTATAGGATTGTTAATGTTAATGCTTCGATATTTTACGATAATTTGAAGACATTTATGTGTATAAAGGAAAAAGCCGAAACCGAAATTGCGCTAATTGAAGAAGAATTAACAGAGTTGCTTGATAGCTGGAGATTAGAGCATATTTTTTCTGAGGATTATTATAATGAGCTACTTGCGCAGAAGGGCATAGATTATTACAATCAGATATGTGGGGATGTCAACAAACATATGAATTTGTACTGCCAGCAGAATAAGCTTAAAGCTAATGTATTTAAGATGACGAAGCTTCAAAAACAGATAATGGGTATATCAGAAAAGGCATTTGAAATTCCTCCAATGTATCAGAATGATGAAGAAGTATATGCTGCATTTAATGGATTTATTAGCAGGCTTGAAGAAGTTAAGCTGATAGACAGGCTTGGAAATGTTTTGCAGAATAGTAATATATATGATACAGCAAAGATTTATATTAATGCAAGATGTTATACGAATGTGTCAAGTTATGTGTATGGCGGTTGGGGTGTGATAGAATCAGCTATAGAAAGATATTGGTATAATACAATAGCGGGAAAAGGTCAAAGCAAGGCTAAGAAAATTGAAAAGGCTAAGAAAGACAATAAATTTATGAGTGTTAAAGAACTGGACAGTATTGTATCAGATTATGAGCCAGATTATTTTAATGCTTCTAATATGGATGATGATAATTCGGGCAGGGCGTTTAGCGGACATGGAGTGCTTGGATATTTTAATAAAATGTCAAAATTATTAGCCAATATGAGTCTGCATACAATAACTTATGATTCAGGTGATAGTCTTATAGAGAATAAGGAAACTGCACTTAATATAAAGAAAGATCTTGATGATATAATGTCGATATATCATTGGCTGCAGACATTTATCATAGATGAGGTTGTGGAAAAAGATAACGCATTTTATGCTGAGCTTGAAGATATATATTATGAATTGGAAAATGTAGTGACACTTTATGACAGAATTCGTAATTATGTCACCAGGAAGCCTTACAGTACACAGAAGTTTAAGCTTAATTTTGCTTCACCAACACTTGCCAGTGGCTGGTCAAGGAGTAAGGAATTTGATAATAATGCAATAATATTGCTTAGGAACAACAAATATTATATAGCGATATTTAATGTGAATAATAAGCCTGATAAACAGATAATAAAAGGTAGTGAAGAGCAGCGATTATCGACAGATTATAAAAAAATGGTATATAATCTCCTGCCGGGTCCTAATAAAATGCTTCCATGGGTATTTATTAAATCGAATACAGGAAAAAGAGATTATAACCCATCATCATATATATTAGAAGGATATGAGAAGAACAGGCATATCAAATCAAGTGGTAATTTTGATATTAATTACTGCCACGATTTAATAGATTATTATAAAGCGTGTATAAATAAACATCCTGAATGGAAGAATTATGGATTCAAATTCAAGGAAACTACTCAATATAATGATATAGGCCAGTTCTATAAAGATGTTGAGAAGCAAGGATACTCAATTTCGTGGGCATATATAAGTGAAGCAGATATTAACAGGCTTGATGAGGAAGGAAAAATATATCTATTTGAGATATATAATAAAGATTTATCATCGCATAGTACAGGAAAAGACAATCTTCATACAATGTATCTAAAGAACATATTTAGTGAGGATAACCTTAAGAATATCTGCATTGAATTAAATGGTAATGCTGAGCTTTTCTATCGTAAATCGAGTATGAAAAGAAATATAACTCATAAGAAAGATACAGTTCTTGTTAATAAGACATATATTAATGAAGCTGGAGTAAGGGTATCTTTAACTGATGAGGATTATATAAAAGTTTATAATTATTATAATAATGATTATGTTATTGATGTAGAAAAAGATAAAAAACTTGTTGAAATACTTGAAAGAATCGGACATCGTAAGAACCCAATAGATATTATTAAAGATAAGAGATATACAGAAGATAAATATTTCCTTCATTTTCCAATAACAATTAATTATGGAGTAGATGACGAAAATATTAATGCTAAGATGATTGAATACATAGCTAAGCATAATAATATGAATGTTATTGGAATAGATCGTGGCGAGAGAAATCTTATATACATTTCTGTCATTAATAATAAAGGAAATATTATAGAACAGAAATCATTTAATCTTGTCAATAATTATGACTATAAGAATAAACTTAAAAATATGGAAAAGACAAGAGATAATGCAAGAAAGAACTGGCAGGAAATTGGTAAGATTAAAGATGTTAAAAATGGTTATCTGTCAGGTGTTATATCTAAGATAGCAAGAATGGTAGTAGATTATAATGCGATAATTGTAATGGAAGATTTAAATAGAGGATTTAAGAGAGGAAGATTTAAGGTTGAACGTCAGGTGTATCAGAAATTTGAGAATATGCTGATTAGTAAACTTAATTATCTTGTATTTAAGGAGAGAAAAGCTGATGAGAACGGAGGAATATTAAGGGGATATCAGCTTACATATATTCCTAAAAGCATAAAAAATGTTGGAAAGCAGTGCGGCTGTATATTCTATGTGCCAGCCGCTTATACATCAAAGATAGACCCAGCCACAGGATTTATTAATATATTTGATTTTAAGAAATATTCAGGCAGTGGCATTAATGCTAAAGTTAAGGATAAAAAAGAATTTCTTATGAGTATGAATTCAATCAGATATATTAATGAAGGTTCAGAAGAATATGAAAAAATCGGACATAGAGAACTGTTTGCGTTTTCTTTTGATTATAATAACTTTAAAACATATAACGTAAGCAGTCCGGTAAATGAATGGACAGCCTACACATATGGGGAAAGAATTAAGAAGTTATATAAAGATGGCAGATGGTTACGTTCAGAAGTATTAAATCTTACAGAGAATTTAATTAAGCTTATGGAACAATACAATATTGAATATAAAGACGGACACGATATAAGGGAAGATATATCGCATATGGATGAAACACGAAATGCTGATTTTATATGCAGTCTGTTTGAAGAATTAAAGTATACAGTTCAGCTAAGAAATAGCAAGAGTGAAGCAGAAGATGAGAATTATGACAGACTTGTATCGCCAATTTTAAATTCGTCTAATGGATTTTACGACTCATCTGATTATATGGAAAATGAGAATAATACCACACATACAATGCCTAAAGACGCAGATGCCAATGGCGCATACTGCATAGCATTAAAAGGTTTGTATGAGATTAACAAGATTAAACAGAACTGGAGTGATGATAAGAAGTTTAAAGAAAATGAATTGTATATAAATGTTGTTGAATGGCTTGATTATATTCAAAATAGAAGGTTTGAGTAGATGGAAGATTTGATATTAATTTCTAATCTCAATGATTTTATATTTTGTCCGGTTTCCATATATTTTCATAAATTATATGGAAATCAGGACAATTTGACATATTTTGATAATGTACAGTGGAATGGGAGAAAGCCAAGAATTAAAAGTGACTATGTGAATGTTGTATTAGACATAGGTTATACAATGCTTTTTAATATTGTTGATGCAATGTTGCAAGTTTATGGATTTGATACATATTATGGAGTATTTCATAAGTGTTTCTATATGAGGAAGTCATTAGTGTGCGACATAATGGAGCCGATAAGACCAATTATAGACTATGAGGTGCGAAAAGCTATTAATCTGGGACAGTGTAAAATTGATGATTTTGAAAAATATGATGAACACTGGTGTTTAAAATATAAGAATAATCCACAATATATTCAATTTTTAATGCAGGCAATTATGGAATATAAAGATGAAATATTTATGTATATACAAAGCTATTATAGATATTTTATGAAAATGAAAAGTGTATCAGAATTTCCGCAGTTTAATATATAACTAGATTGGAGGTATTATGGTAGTTGTAAGTTATGATATATCAAATGACAAATTAAGAACTAAATTTGCTAAATATCTTTCAAGATTTGGACATAGATTACAATATTCCGTGTTTGAAATTGACAACAGTGAAAAAATCGTTAATAATATAGTAAATGACTTGAAGAACAAATATGAGAAATCTTTTTCGCAAGAGGATAGTGTTATTATATTTAAACTTTCATCAAGTTGTGAAGTACTGAGGTTTGGATATGCAAAGAATGATGAGAAGGACTTTATTATAATAAGCTGAAACATTTGAGAATGCAAACCTTGACCTTAATATTTAAAATTAGATGGGTTACTTAATATAATATGTGTATATTGCATAAAAAATAATCAAAAAATGTTACTTAACAAAGGAATAATTGTATAATATGACGATATAAGCGTTAAGTAACCTAAATAATTTCTACTGTGTGTAGATTTAGCGTATCTTCAAATATCAATGTTGATGGTTAAGTAACCTAAATAATTTCTACTGTGTGTAGATGTCGATTGGCTTATCATTCCCCCACCGGTTAAGTAACCTAAATAATTTCTACTGTGTGTAGATTGGGTCGATGTGGTTTACAACTAAAGTTAAGTAACCTAAATAATTTCTACTGTGTGTAGATCAATGCGGTCCCCATATGACGAAAGTGGTTAAGTAACCTAAATAATTTCTACTGTGTGTAGATGTGGAAACAACGCCAATTAGTCCACAGTTAAGTAACCTAAATAACTTGGCTTCCCCAATATATTGAATATTCTCCCCATTCTTGCTAAAATACCACTACAAGATTAATAGAAAAGGATATCCAATTATGAAAGAAAAGATATATACAGTTCCAGTTAATGATGCGTTTGCGTTGGATAGTGAATGTCCGATTTGTTCAATGTTTGAAAAGCTGGAGAATGATGCGGTTGAGTATGCCATGGGTCCAAGCTATATGGAAGATGACATAAGAGAAAAGACTGATAAAATGGGATTTTGCAGCCGTCATATTAAGAAGATATACGAGCAGAATAACAGACTTGGTTATGCACTTGTTATGAAGACACATATGGATTATGTCATTAAGCAGATAGAAAGTTATAGATATGATAAGGGCACTGGAAAGACACTCCTAAAAAAAGGCAAAGAGGCACAGGTATGCAGTTATATAGATGAGCTTGAAGGAAAATGCTTTGTGTGCGATAAGGTAGAAGATACCATTGAAAGATACATAGATACAGTGTTTTATATGTATAAACACGACAAAGATTTTGTAGAGAAACTTAAGAACTGCAAAGGCTTTTGTACCAGCCACTATGGACTTTTGATGAAAAGGGCGAGCGGCAAGCTTTCGGGAGCACAGTATACAGAATTTACAGAGCTTATCACTAAGCTTTATATAGATAATATGAAGAGAGTAAGAGATGATGTAGCCTGGTTTATTAATAAATTTGATCACAAATATGCCAATGAGCCCTGGAAAAATGCTAAAGACTCACTTGTAAGAGCAACATTAAAAGATACTGGAGTTAATATCCAATAACATAATAATGTGTTATTTTTCGGAAGAAGATAAGTTCATTATGGTATAATGAGCACAAAAGTGCTCATCTTAAAAGTTCCTTATGGAACTTTATATGTGCAGAAAAGCTGCACAAGATTTATGGTATGATATATACATTATATTAAGAAATTAATTGATATTAATAAAAGCTGATTACCCTCATTAATAAAAATGGAGATAATCAGCTTTTTGTTGATATATAAATGTAATAATTATTACATTTATATATCAATTAATATGTAAATGTAACAGAATATAACGTGTAATTAACACGATCAATATTCTTATAAGAATAGGATAACTGCTGTCCGGTTCTTGATATTGCCTCTTTAAGATCTGCATTATAAGTTGTAGTGAATTCAATATGTGCAGTTTTATTTTTAACTGTTGAATATATGAGTTTATTTAGCTGGTTGACATTGCTTATTAAAGGTAGTTTTTTGTATCTGCAGTAGGAATATTTTGCACCACATTTTTCATAAGCGGAGTAACGGCTTCTGTCCCAAGTATGGTCGAGTGCCATATCGTCAGCACTGATATTAAAATATGAGTGGTCGATATAATCAGATGATGAGCCAACAGGGTCATCCCACGTTACATCAACGTGATACCAGTGATTATCAAGGTTGACAACATTCCATATGTGCTGCTGTCCGCCAGCCTCTCCTGAAATCGTTGCATTTTCTATTCCAAGCATATCTAACAATGTCTTAAAACATTCAGTATAGCCGCTACATACGGCAATTCCGTTGATTAATGCACTGTAGGCGTTGTAGGAAGAGTCGCCGGTATCAACATAATTGATGTTATCAACGAGATAATCGTGTATGGCAATCTCTTTTTCTATATCAGATTGATTTGGCGAAATAATCTCTTCAAGTATTTTGGTATATTTGTCATAAAGCACAAGCTGGCGTTCATTAAGATTATATGTTGACTCACTTCTGTAAGCTTTAATAATAGCAGAATTGTCCCAACATTCATAAGTTATCCGCACATTGAAACCATTTTTAATGCGCCTGTATTCACATCTTAACTGTTCTATGCCGTTAATTAATGAAAGCCATTTGTTGGCATCAATTAACTCCTCATCAGTAATGAATAATTCGCAGACATTATTATCACTATCCATACTTGCAATTATAGCCTGAACAATCTCCTCAGTTGTATCTGCGGACTGGGAAAATGCAGTCTTAGGTATTGTTATAGCTGAATTGGAAGACATATTAAACGATATTGGAATTGTACAGCCCGTCAATGCGACAGATAAAAGCACAAGTGTGAGTATAACGCAGACACGCTTATGGATAGGCTTATATAAATTTTTCATATATGTTAATAAATCTTTCTATAATAATTTAGGTTTATTACTTTGTTAAATTAAATGTAATTTGGTATTATTACATCATATATTA
>ERZ779890.366-NODE-366-length-50175-cov-3.939146_pt1 | contig 50175 bp, 41 predicted proteins | sample MGYA00511553_ERZ779890 | MGnify/ENA primary metagenome ERZ779890 (study PRJEB29588, sample SAMEA2152064) | human gut metagenome | biome: human gut; feature: human-associated habitat; material: faeces | place: Denmark | collected 2008/2010 ... | reverse complement strand
TTATCAGGGTATAATAACAAGACCGAAAGTGGTGCATCTAATGTAAAAAAATATTTTCTCCCATATCTCACTATCAACGAAACACTTAAATCTATGCGTCTTTTTTGCACCAAAAAAATACGTTAATTTAATTTTGAAAATCCGCAAATTACGATTATCTTTGCAAAAAGTTATGATACAAATAGAGTCTCACATAGAAAAGCTGCTACTCAGTCATGATTGTGTAATCGTGCCTGGTATTGGAGGCTTTGTCACAAGGTTTGAGGGCTCTTATGTTGACGGGGATGAGATTTGCCCGCCATACCGCTCTGTCAGCTTCAATTCACAGTTGAAAGACAACGATGGACTTCTGGCGCAGTCCTATATGGCTGCATACGACACAAGCTATCCCAGAGCACAGTCTCTTGTTGAAGAGAACGTAAAGGAAATACGCCACAGTCTGCATGAGCGGGGGGAATATGAATTCAAAAACATCGGCAAACTGCAATTGGCACAGAACCAATCGTTGATATTCTCACCCATAAATGAATCGGGGCTTTTCTCAAAAGACCATTATGGTTTGTCGCCCTGTATGATAGACATGCAGGCTTTCAACAATTGTTCTGTTAGTCTGCCAGAACAGAAGGACAGCGTACACAACACCAACTCTTTTGGCGAAGCACAAAACCCTGAAGTTCCTGCAGAAAACAGAAACAAGCCATTCAGAACAAGTGCTGACAACAGTCATTACATCATACGTATAAGCAAAAATGTCGTACGCAATGCCGTTGCATCAATAGCGGCCGCATTGCTGTATTTCATCTTCACGATAGCACCTTCGTCAAACCCCATCAATCCAGACAACATTCAGGAAGCTGCCATTGTCAGCAGCCTCCGCACAAATGTTACCGATGAAGACAAAAATGTTTCTACGAATGCCGTCAATCCTCCAAGCCATAGCAAGGAGTCTCCGCAAAAGGCAGATAGGAATGCCAGTGATGACAAAAACAATACTGTTACAGCCGACAAAGGAACAGACCGCTTTACAATCGTTGTTGCAAGTGCCATTAGTCAAACAGGAGGAGAGAATTTGGTCGAAAAACTTAAGAAAAACAAATTTAACGATGCACAATTTGTTCGCGACGGGAAGATGAACCGAGTTATCCTCTCCTCATATACGTCCAAGAAAGAAGCATGTGATGCTCTCAATAAATTACGCAAAACAGACGACACATTCTCTTCTGCTTGGGTTATGAGAAGATAACGTTTCTCCGCTCGTATTCTATCGTCTGATGTTTTGTCTGGTTTGCGAACAATATAATAAACCATACACTTTATTTTTATTGCCAATATGAAGAGAATAACATGTCCCAAGTGTGGCAGATACCTAACTTTCGATGAAAAAGCATATCCACCCGACAGAGTTTTGGTCTTTGTTTGTCCTTCATGCCAAAAGCAATTCCGAATCAAGATTGGGGGGAACGCTAAACAATCAAAGCCGGTTTTAGGAAAACTCATCGTACTTGAAAACACATTTCACGAGCGTCAGGAGCTGCCATTGTTTTTAGGAGAGAATGTAATTGGCAGATACATAAAGGGAACCTCCGCAAACGCCCCTATTATTACAAGCGATCCAAGCATTGATACCACACACTGCATTATTACCGTAAAACACAACAAGCAGCAAAAACTTCTGTTTGTACTCCGCGATGCGCCAAGCCTGACAGGAACTTTCTACCAAGGAAACATCCTGCGTGACCAAGACCGCATCTTCATCGAAAACGATGCCGTAATAAACATTGGAGGCACCACACTTATCGCAAAGACAGATATAAAAAATAAAGAAAGTTAGACTCCACACAAAATCCAGACCTTGATGAAGCAAAACAAGATTATACCCCTATACAAAGAATTGTGCAAACTCCAACCCAATGCTTTCAAGGACAAAACCTACCACTGCATCAGAACTATCATACGCAACCATGCAGAGGAGACAGCGGATATTGTTGGCCACACAATAAAATCCCTTGAAACCGCTATAATCGTCAGCAAAGAGATTGGAATGAACGCTGAGGGCATCCAAGCTTGCCTGCTGTCTACCGTTATAACTGATGATGACAAGCTCAACAACGTCAGAGAATCACTCAACGACAATGTCTGCACAATACTTGAAGGCATCATAAACATTCAGCATCTCTACGACAGAGATACCAGCATTGAAAGCGAGAATTTCCGAAACCTGCTCGTTTCATTTGCAAAAGACATGCGTGTCATACTCATTATGATTGCAGATTGCACAAACATGATGCGTAAAATGAGCAAACTTTGCTCTGACAGAAACAACACTGATGAAACAGAAGACGATGTAGAGTATTCTAAAGCATTCATGGTGCGCATTGCGAGTGAAGCATCATTCCTCTATGCACCGCTGGCCCACAAATTAGGATTATATAAAATAAAAAGCGAGCTCGAAGATATTTCCCTTAAAATCCTAAATCACGATGCATACTACCACATAAAGGAAAAACTGAACTCTACAAAACAAGCGCGTGACACCTATATCAAAAGTTTCATCGGCCCTATAGAAGAAGAACTGACCAGACACAACCTCAAATTTCATATCAAGGGGCGTACAAAGAGCATTCATTCGATATGGCAGAAAATGAAAAAACAGCACTGCGAATTTGAAGGTGTCTACGATTTGTTTGCCATAAGGATTATCTTGAACTCTCCTCCACAGAAGGAGAAATTGCACTGTTGGCAAACATACAGCATAATAACTGACATGTATCAGCCCAACCCGAAGAGACTCCGCGACTGGCTTTCAATACCAAAGAGCAACGGCTACGAAAGTCTGCACATCACAGTGCTCGGCCCCGGCAACAAGTGGGTTGAGGTACAGATTCGCACCGAGCGTATGGACGATGTGGCAGAACACGGTCTTGCCGCCCACTGGAGATACAAAGGAATAAAGACAGAAGAAAAAGGCATTGAAAACTGGCTTGCAAACATACGGGCAGCCTTGGAAGTAGAGGGAGACTCAATGAAAATGATGGATCAGTTTAAAACTGACCTCCAAGCCGACGAAGTCTACATTTTCACTCCCAAAGGCGACCTTCACAAACTGATAAAGGGTGCAACCGTGCTTGATTTCGCCTATAATATACATACAAATATAGGCGACCACTGCATTGGTGCCATAATCAATGACCACAACGCCTCCATGAGGCAAGAACTCCACAGCGGAGACCAGGTGACTATACTTACCTCTGCCAGCCAAACACCGAAACGTGCATGGTTAGACTACGTTGCTACAGGCCGTGCAAAAAGCAAAATTCGCCAATCACTCAACGAAATTGAGGCCAAGGAAGTCAACATTGCAAAAGAGACGATTGAGAGAAAATTCAAAAACCACAAGATTGAACTCAACGGCAATTATCTCAACACCGTAATCAAGAAAATGGGCTACAAGGATGTCAACGACTTCTACAGAAAGATAACGGAAGACCAGATTGACATCAACGAGATAATAGAACAATACCAACTGGTTTGGAAACGTGAAAACGGAGAAGCAGAAAGTACCGCCCCACTCCACAAAGCCGAAGAGTTCAGGCTGGATCACGACACAAACAGTCACAACACGGGTGATGACGAATTGATTATTGACCGCAATCTGAAAGGGTTGGACTATACTTTGGCCAAGTGCTGTTCCCCCGTTTACGGTGATGAAATTTTTGGTTTTGTAACAATAAACAACGGCATTCGCATACACCGCAAAAACTGTCCGAATGCAACCGCCTTACGTGAAAAATGCGGATACCGCATTGTAAAAGCACGCTGGGCTGGCGAAAAAGGCGGTGGCCTCTATCCCATTGTGTTGCATATTATTGGAAACGACGATTTGGGAGTCGTAAACAACATATCTTCCGTTATCAGCAAAGATGCTAAAATAAACATACGTTCTTTCAGCATCGACAGCCACGATGGACTGTTTGAAGGTGTGCTTACCATAATGATTAGCGACACAAACCAACTTAACTCAATAGTAAAGAAACTCAAAGAAGTTAAGGGCGTAAAGAACGTTAGTAGATAAAAAGCGTCACCTAAAGCCTGTTATCGGTTTTTCCACTCCCGACAACATCTGCTCTCCTAAAAAAAAATCCAATAAGTCCTAACGACCGAGTTGGGTTAAATTTGACTCATATTATTCATTACCGAGTCAATCATCAAGCCAACAGACAACGCTGAAACACCTAATGACTGCAATAAAGCCTGTTCTTCTTTTGTAAAATAGAACACCCCGTCAGACTGTTCCTTGCACGACTTTCGATAACACTCCAAAGCTTTGGCATTATCACCCAAAGCAAAATAGACATGCCCTATCATCATAAAATCATACAACTCAACTTTGGCGTCAGAAATCATCTTCTCGCAAAAAGGCAAAGCTTGTTCAGGCTTACCCGTCTTCAACAGGCACTCCAACAACAGTCTTTCAATACGGATTTGCCCTGGTCGCAGATAATCTTCTTTAAACAGCACCTCCTGCGCCGTGATGTAGTCACCGAAACGTATAAGCAACCGGCAATAATTGCATACGGGGAAGGATTTGACGTTCTCTTCATACAGATTTGAATAAATCTCCAGAGCATGTTCAAGATTCTCGGTATCCGTATGACCACCAGAATTAACAAGACACGAAGAATACAACACCATAAGTTCCGAAGAAAAAGCAATGCCCTCGTCCTCGACTGATTTGAAATATTCCACTGCCATATCAAACTCCTTAAGCATTGCATAACAAAAAGCAACCACAAGGCGTTCTTTTGATGTAAGTATGCGCTTGCGCTTCAACAATCCAAACAAGATAACCGACTCCTTATATAGCCGTTGGTTATATGCTTCTGTTGCGACAACGGCCAAATCATTCTGGTCCATGCGATGAAAAATCAATTCATTGTCAACAACAATAAGCAGAGCCTCCGTTGGCCTACCGCTATCCTTTATCGTTCTGAAAGGATTGCCCTCCGACATGTCGGAGAATTTTATCATGTAAAAGCGATACAGATCCTGCAAATATTGTGAAGCATAGGCCAGGCTCTCACTTGGATAAACCGAAAGACCAAGCGATGCGACAAGATTATCAAACCTTTTCCGCAGGACTTCATCTTTTGCATTGTCAACACCACCATGTGCCGATATCATATTTCCGGCGAGCTCCTCAAATTGCTTTTCCAACGTCTGCGGAAGTGACGAGAGCATATATGCAAGCGAATATTTATCAGAGTCACACAACATCTGGTCACCTGCTACAAGCCCGATGCGGTTCATTATATGATTCTCCCCAAATGAATTCAGAGAGAAAGGTTTAAACCAATTCCTTACTTCATGAAAGAAGATGCCGTTCTTCATCTTGCAGAAGTTTGAATAATACATATCAAGCCCCTTGCTGGCCTTATCCTCCATTGACAACATGCTTGCACGAATCTTTCTAACCGTGTCTGCATCCATACCTGCAGGCAAATCAGCATCTTCGTCTTCAAGAATATTCTGTAGTTGTTCCGGAGTCATATTCTGTTGAATATCCAGAATAAGAGGCATGAGATTTTGCTCCATCTGCCTGCGGATGCGTTTCGTGTTACTCAATGTCAGAAAATACACCTGCAGCATAGCCCATGTTGCAGACAAGTCTGGCCTGAAATCAAGCAGTTGGTGGGGGCAACTTACTTTTAGTAATTCGTGGTGGTACATCACCACCAGCGACAATCCAACAGTCGCCCTGCATGCTACTCGCATGTTCTCATAATCTGAAAGAGAGACGAGCAGCCTCAATTTTCTTTCGTCGTAGAAAGACAAGGTAGAGATTGTCAACGCACTGACCAGCCACAGTTTTTCGTCATCAGAAACAAACTGTTCGTTAAAGAACATGTTGTTTAATTCATCATATTCTTCTTTGGTGAGTGCAGGCATCACCCAGACATAATCAAATAAATCTTCAATGTACGTTTCCCTTGCATTGTCATCCCCTTTTGAAGCTTCGGTGATGCTGAGAAACAGGTTCTGACTATATACGGCTCGCAATCTGTTTGTATAATATTGCAATGTGTAAGACTGGTGCGCAACAAATCTGAGCTTGGAATAATATATATCTGACGATTCTCTTATACCTCTTTTCCGCTTTATCTTCTGTGCCAGCACCAACAGCCGTTTTTGCAAAAGCTCATACACCTCACTGCGCTTCTCGTCCTTCACCCCCTCCGAAAAGAACTTTAGCATCAGTTGATAAGCCTCTTCTATCTTCAAGCATTCGTCCATCAAATTCCAGTCTTTAAGGTTGGAAATCTGAGTCTTCTGCTTTTCTATAACACGTTTCAAATGCTGGCCGAGCGAAATATCATGAACGGCTTTGTTGTAATCATCGAGAAAAGTCGGTTGTTCCATATTTACAGCAGTCTGCAATTTTATTCTACAACAATCGTGTCGCCATTATAGCTTTCGCCGACAGCACCACGTTTCTTCAACCAGTCAACCGCCTCCTCCGCAAAAGAGAATTTATTTTTCCCCGCCAACATGAAATCTTCCTTGGGCTTTATTCTACTCAACGTACCAGCGTCAAGAAAAAGTGCCACTTTTGTCGTTTCACTGATATCGTGCAACTCCCTCATTTTACGGATTTTATTAGCGGCTATATTGTATGCCACATATAATTTGCGCATCTGTCTGCGCTTATGCTTTACAGCATAGGAATTTGTATTGAACGCAAATCCGGCAAAACCATCTGTGATATCTGTTGCGACCTTCAGCTCCGCAAATTTTCGTTGGTTAACTTTGTAGGTCTGCTGCAGACCCAATACGGCAGCGTCCAACTGACCCGACTCAAGCATCTTGGCACGAAGCTCCACACTGTTAATCTGTGGTCTCAATATCTGACCTTTTTTCTTCAACAGTATCGCTTCAAGTTTGTCACAAAAGTAATCATCCAAAGAAAATCTTGACAAAGCAATCATACGGTCATCCAATTGCGCCACATTGGTGATACGCAATGCCTTATTAGGCACAATATTCATTCTGCGTCTTGTAACGAAAGCAAATCTCACCGGCTTCTTTTGCCACTGCCACCACCCTACTCTGAACAAGTCAGACATTGCTACATCAACCTTGCCCTCTGCGAGGGCCTTTTCCGCATCAATCTGAGAACGATACACATGTATTTTTACCGCCACTCCAAGAGAGTCCAAGATCCCCCAGTCGTTTCCAAGCATCAACGGCAAGGCATCAAGCGACGGATATACAGCAACATTAATGGCAAGGGTGTCGTTTTGCGTCTTGGCATTATTGTTGTCCACATTGCCCCTTGCGCAAGAAAAAAGAACCGGCAAAACCAACAGTGTCAAGACAACTCTAATCATAAATGGCGGTTGCATTACAAGAAACAGGAAAAATGAGGTGAAGAAGTTGTTTCCATCCAACTTCTTCACCTCTTTTACATATATAGATATTATTCGCCTTTAATGGCCGCTACACCAGGCAGCACCTTTCCCTCAATAGCCTCAAGGAGAGCGCCACCGCCCGTAGAGATATACGACACCTTGTCTGCAAGGCCAAACTTGTTTACGCAAGCAACAGAATCGCCACCGCCAACAAGCGAGAAAGCGCCCTCTGCTGTAGCTTCAGCAACAGCCTCACCGATAGCACGTGAACCAGCACAGAAATTGTCAAACTCAAACACACCAGCAGGACCGTTCCAAAGGATTGTCTTTGCGCCCTTAATGGCAGCAGTAAACAACTCACGTGTTTTCGGGCCAGCATCCATGCCTTCCCAACCATCAGGAATGTCATTAGAAGGACAAATCTTCTGATTTGCATCGTTGCTGAAAGAATCTCCACATACAGAGTCTACGCCAAGAACAAGTTCCACACCGTTTTTCTTTGCGAGTTCTTCCACACCCAAAGCTACATCAAGTTTATCCAATTCTACTATAGACTCGCCTATTTTTCCACCGTGAGCCTTTGCAAAAGTATATGTCATACCACCACAAAGGATAAGCTTGTCTACCTTGCCGAGAAGGTTCTCAATAATACCTATCTTGGAAGAAACCTTAGAGCCGCCCATGATGGCTACAAACGGACGCTTAATGTTGCTCAGCACATTGTCAACGGCCTGCACTTCTTTCTCCATCAGCAAGCCAAGCATCTTGTTGTCTGCATCAAAGAAATCTGCAATAACAGCAGTTGAAGCATGTTTGCGGTGGGCAGTGCCGAATGCATCCATAACATAGCAGTCTGCATAAGAGGCCAGTGTCTTGGCAAACTCCTTCTGGCTTGCTTTCATAGCTTTTTTAGCCTCATCATATTCAGGAGTTCCTTTCTCTACGCCAACAGGCTTGCCCTCCTCTTCGGGATAGAAGCGAAGGTTTTCAAGCAAGAGAACCTCGCCTGGTTTTAAAGCGGCGGCAGCCTCCTGTGCCTTTGCGCAGTCAGGAGCGAACTTCACCTCAGCCACACCGAGAGCCTTTGCTACTGCATCCTTGATCTGTCCGAGAGACAGTTTAGGGTTTACCTTTCCCTTGGGTTTTCCCATGTGGCTCATGATAATCAGAGCACCACCTTCCTCAAGAATTAACTTCAATGTAGGAACAGCACCACGTATACGAGTGTCGTCAGTGATGTTGCCATTTTCGTCAAGAGGCACGTTAAAGTCAACGCGCACGATTGCCTTTTTACCAGCAAACTTGTAATCATTAATCGTCATAATTGTACGTATTAAAAATTAATATTGTTCTTTATTTCCAATTTTCCTTTAAACCTGCAGATGTCATATAATCCGCAATGTCCACATTTTGGCTTTCGAGCAGTACAGGTATATCTACCGAAATAAAGCAGCCAGAAGTGCGCCTGTGCAGCAACATCTTCACCAATATGCTTCTTCAGTTCCTTCTCTACCGACAAAGGAGTATTGCACCTTTCTGGTACCAGCCCCAATCTGTGACTGACTCTGAACACATGGGTATCAACAGCCAGTGCCGCTTGTTTGTAAACTGTTGCAAGAATAACATTTGCCGTTTTTCTGCCCACACCGGGTAACTTCACCAGTTGCTCCAAAGTGTTCGGCACCTCACCTCCATGCACCTTGACCAAGCGTGAGGATAGCTCCTTCAGATACCTTGCCTTGCTATTTGGATAAGAAACCGTTTTAATATGGTTTAAGATTTCGGTCTCTGTCGCTTCTGACATTTTCTGTGCATTCGGATATTCCGCAAACAAATTCTTTGTTACTATATTGACGCGCTTGTCAGTACATTGGGCAGAGAGCACCACTGCCACCAACAGTTGGAAAGGCGTTTCATACTCCAACTCCGTGTCTACTGGAGGCAGGCTGGACTTCAGAAATCCCATCACAGCAGCGTATAGCTCAGTTCTTCTCATCTCTCTGGTATTGTCTGACCTGCATAAAGATTTCAATGTCTCAAGCTATATTACACTGGGCCGCATTCATCTTACCCTACAGGTATTTTCTCTATTCTACGCAGATGACGTCCACCTTCAAAATCCGTTGAGAAGAACTCATCCATTATTTTGCAAGCTTCTGCCGTGTCGATATATCTCCCCGGCATTACAAGCACATTAGCATCGTTGTGCAAACGGGTCATGTGGGCAATTTCCGGCACCCACACCAAAGCAGCTCTGACTTTCTGGTGCTTATTCAAGGTCATGCTTATTCCCTCGCCACTGCCACAGACAGCAATTCCGACTTTCACGTCTCCGCCATCTATAGCCTCACCCAATTTATGAGCATAGTCTGGATAGTCACAACTTTGTTCGTCAAAACAGCCGTAGTCCTCGTAGGTGTATCCTTTTTCCTCAAGATAGCTCCTTACAAACATTTTAAGTGCATAGCCAGCATGGTCTGACGCCAATCCTATTTTCTGTTTAGGTATCATTCTGCAAGATAACTCTTTATCTGACTGTATACGTTCTCTGCATTAAAGCCAAACTTTTCATCCAACACCTTGTAATGAGCCGAGAATCCGAAGCTTTCCACTCCATAGACTTTGCCGTGGCTTCCAACCAGCCCCTGAAGATTTACAGGCAGACCAGCCGTAAGTCCAAACTTCTTGATGCCAGCAGGTAAAACCGAATGCTGATACTCTATAGGCTGTGTACGGAACAACCCTTCGGAAGGCACACTGACAATTCTGTATCTCACACCATCCTTCTCAAGCAGCTTAGCCGCATCAACCAACGTTGAAACTTCCGATCCCGTCGCAACAAGGACGATATCAGGATTATCTTCCTTTACAACAGTATAGCCTCCCTTTGCTGCGCCTTCATAGCATGTTTCTTCTGGCAAATCAGTAATGTTCTGACGACTCAGTATCAATGCTGACGGTGTATTCTGGTTTTCCATAGCCATCTGCCAGCACACAACTGTTTCGTGCACATCAGCAGGACGCATCACAAGAAGGGAATTGCGTTTGCTGTGGTTCTTCATCTTTTCAAGCAATCTTATCTGAGCCTCCTGCTCTATCGGCTCGTGGGTCGGCCCGTCTTCGCCAACACGAAACGAGTCATGACTCCACACAAACTTCACCGGAAGCTCCATCAAGGCCGCCATTCTTATGGCAGGTTTCATATAGTCGCTAAACACAAAGAATGTACCCATTGCAGCGACTACGCCACCGTGAAGCATCATTCCCATGCAACAGCATGCCATTGTCAGTTCACTAACACCAGCCTGAAAGAAATTGCCAGTAAAGTCCCCTGGAACAATATTGTGTGTCTGCTTGAGGAAACCGTCTGTCTTGTCTGAATTACACAAATCGGCAGACGAGACAATCATGTTTTCAACTTTCTTCCCCAGCTCTCCCAACACAGCTGATGAAGCGTTACGCGTTGGGTCATTTGACTTCACGACAATGCCGTTCCAGTCTATCTCAGGCAACTTGTTAGCAAACCAATCTTTCTGTTTCTTTGCATTTTCAGGATTTTGCTCGGCCCACAGTTTTTCGTACTCCTGACGTTTTGCAACGATGGCGGCAAGCTCTTTCGCCCTTGCGTCATACATTTGACGTACATCATCGTACACTACAAAGGCATTGTCTGGGTCTCCGCCAAGATTTTTCACCGTATTGGCAAATGCTTCCGAACCTAAAGGCGCACCGTGGGTTTTTGTGCTGCGTTCCAGACTGTTGTTATGGGCATCACGACAACCCTTTCCCATGACACACTTTCCGATAATCAACGTAGGCCTTTCCTGTTCTGCTATGGCATTGTCCAAAGCCTTCCTTATCTGGTTGACATCATTACCATCTATCGTTATCACGTTCCAATTCCAAGCACGATACTTCATTGCGGTATTTTCATCAGACACAGAGTCGCACTCTGTAGACAACTGGATATCGTTGGAGTCATAGAACATAACCAAGTTGTTGAGCTTCAAGAAGCCGGCAACACGACCTGCACCTTGCGATATTTCCTCCTGAATGCCGCCGTCACTAATATACGTGTATATCTTCTCCTTATTGAAAGAGTCGTTGCCAAGATGGGCAGCAAGGAACTTGGCCGCAATTGCCGCACCGACTGCATAGCAATGCCCCTGGCCGAGAGGCCCTGATGAATTTTCAATGCCACGTTCAACGCACAACTCAGGATGCCCGGGAGTAACGGAACCCCATTTGCGAAAAGCCTTCAATTCCTCTATCGTGAATTTTCCAGTCAGAGCAAGCTGTGAATAAAGCATTGCGGACATGTGTCCTGGGTCCAAATAGAAACGGTCACGGGTCTCCCAGTGCGGATTTTGGGGATCATATACCAAATATTCAGAGAAGAGAACATTGATAAAATCTGCACCTCCCATCGCACCGCCAGGGTGTCCAGAATGAGCGTTTTCCACCATTGCCGCCGACAAAATCCTAATATTGTCCGCCGCCTTGTTCATCAGTTCTACGGAGTTCTTCATCTTGCAAGAAAAAAAATACAAATGTGTTGTTAGAAAATTTATAGTTATTATTTCCGATACAAAGGTACTAAAAATACACATATCGGCAAAGCAACATCAAAAGAATGTCGGTACTCTAACACTGTAATGCAGCAATAAGAAAAAGACGCAAATGTGCCACAAACGGGTATTTCCATCTTGCATTACAAAAAAGCAGACCACAAAACACATAATGTCAGAACGCGCCGACACGCCCTCTTCCCGTCAGATTTTTTCGCCCTACAGACAAAAAGCGAAAAAAATACCAAGACAAGAGGAAAATACGATGCAACCATTGGAAATAATAGACAATTAAATACTATATTTGCAGTTCGATTTGCGCAGGCTCCGTTGCCATACACAAAAACGGGGCGCAAATACAATAACAAAAAGATGAACGATATATATTCAAAAGAAGTGGTTGACTTTGTCAAAGTGTCAGCCGATTATTGCCTGAAACTGGAAAATTGTCGCCAGGTGCAACCCAGCGACTTCGTCAAAAGCATGCTCTCCGTCTTACCTTATATATATATTAAGGCTACAGTCTTGCTTGACAGGGTTTGCGACAACGGCCTCAACACTGATGCCCAAGTAACCGAAGAAGACTACAACTATATCCGTTTATCGGTATACGACCTGCTCGGTCAGTACGACGAATACCTCGATGTGTTTGTGGAAGACATGAAATATAGCGACCGACCCGTTCTGAGAACCATCTCCGAAGACCTTGCAGACATCTACCAGGACTTGCGCGACTTTCTTGCAGTCTATCGTGAGGGCATTGACGAGATGTCAGAAGCCGCCCTATACAAAGTCATGGATTGCTTTAGGCAAGACTGGGGGCAGAAGTGCGTAAACGTTATGCGCCCACTGCACGACACGCTCTACAAACAAATGGAAGAAGAACACTACGTCTAACTCCAAGGGGAAGCCCCTTAGTCATACCATGCACAAGATTTACGCCAACATAGATAAAAACGCCATCGACAGAATGCCCACGGAGCATTTCGACGGACGCATAATCACCATTTCTACTGTTGCCGAGGCCGACAAGGCAACAAAATACCTCGAACAGTTTCCAATTATAGGCATTGACACCGAAACAAGGCCTAACTTCACCAGAAACACACATTACGAGGTCGGTCTGCTGCAACTTTCAACACCAGACACATGCTTCTTGTTCAGACTAAACAACATCGACATGCCAGACTGCGTTGTTAAACTGCTAAGCGACAACAAACAAATAAAGGTGGGTCTGTCACTGAAAGACGATATCAGGGCACTGTGCAAACGCCGCAATTTCAGTTTCGGAAAATATATAGAACTGCAGAAAAGAGTGCAAGATATCGGTATTCAAGACATGAGCCTGCAAAAAATCTATGCTAACATCTTCTGCAAAAAAATATCCAAGAGCAAACGGCTCACCAACTGGAATGCCCCCACCCTGACAAAGGAACAGAAAATATATGCCGCAACCGACGCATGGGCATGCGTAAAAATATACCAGCAACTTGAGAAATTCAGAACCGGACTGGACTATGAATATGTCGCACCAATGAACAACGACCGCATGCTCGACATCTGGATAAAACATATCACCAACCAAATCAAACACCCCAGACATGTACAAGACCATTAAGCTTCGCAACGGGAAAGACCAAAGCCTTAAAAGATTCCACCCATGGATCTTTTCGGGCGCAATCGCCCGAATGGACGACGGAATAGCCGAAGGAGACATCGTCAGAGTCGTAGACACCAAAGAAGAATTTCTGGCAATAGGCCACTACCAGATAGGCTCCATTGCCGTCAGAGTGCTGAGTTTCACTGATATAGAGATTAACGACTCATTCTGGTTTTCGCGCCTTGACAAAGCACTCCAAGCCCGCAGGGCCTGCAACATAATCAGGCCCGACAACAACACATACAGACTTGTGCACGGCGAGGGAGACCGACTGCCAGGCCTGATTATAGACATCTACGACAATGCGGCCATCATACAGGCACACAGCGTTGGCATGCACATGCAACGCAAGGACATTGCTCGACAACTTCGCACTCTTTACGGGGATAAACTAACCTGCATCTACTACAAGAGCGAAACAACCCTGCCATACAAAGCAGACCTGAGCGAAGAGTCGGGATTTCTGTACGGCAAAGCATCAGACGTTGTTGCAACCGAAAATGGACTCAAATTCTACATTGACTGGCTAAAAGGCCAGAAGACCGGCTTCTTCATTGACCAGCGCGACAACCGCAGCCTGATTGAGAAATACTCACAAGGGAAAAAAGTTCTCAACATGTTCTGCTATACAGGCGGATTTTCCGTCTACGCACTCCGAGGCGGCGCCTCTATGGTACACTCCGTTGACAGTTCGGAAAGAGCCATCGAAATGACCAACCGCAACATTGCCCTCAACTTCCCAGATGCCGCAAACCACGAAGCCTATGCCACTGATGCATTCAGCTACCTGAAGGACATGGACAACTCATACGACTTGATTGTTCTTGACCCGCCCGCATTCGCCAAACACAAAGACGCACTTCGCAACGCCCTGAAAGGCTACACACGCCTAAACGCCAAGGCCATGCAGAAAATAAAACCAGGCGGAATACTTTTCACATTCAGCTGCTCACAAGCCGTCAACAAAGACCAGTTCAGACTGGCCGTATTCACTGCCGCCGCACAGAGCCACCGCTTCGTGAGAGTTCTGCACCAACTACACCAACCCACAGACCACCCCATCAACATCTACCATCCAGAGGGTGAGTATCTTAAAGGATTGGTGCTTTATGTGGAATAATAAATTCATAAAAACTCAACAGATATGAAGAAACAATTAATCCTCTCAGCCATTGCTGCGGTGGCACTCGGTGCTCCGGCGGCTTCTATGGCTGAGTCTTTAGATTTCAATTACAAAGTGGACAGATTTGCTGACATTGAAGTGCTGCGCTATAAAGTGCCAGACTTCGAGCAACTTACAATCCAACAGAAAGAGTTGGTTTATTATCTGACAGAGGCGGCTCTTTATGGCCGCGACATCTTGACAGATCAGAATGGTAAATACAACCTCGCAATCCGCACAACACTTGAAAACATCTATAAGAATTATGATGGCAGCAAGGACGATGCGGATTATAAAGGTTTTGTGCTTTATTTGAAGCAGGTGTGGTTTGCCAACGGTATACACCACCATTATTCTACCGACAAATTTACACCTCAGTTCAGTCAGACGTTTTTTGAGACGCAGGTGAAGAAATTGTCAAAGAAGCAGTTGCCGTTGAAAAAGGGGCAAACTGTAGATGCGTTTCTCAAGGAGATAACACCTGTGATTTTCGACCCGACGGTTATGGCCAAGCGTGTGAACCAAGCCAATGGTCAGGATTTGATTCTCACTTCCGCCAACAACTATTACGAGGGAGTGACGCAAGCCGAGGTTGAGCAGTTCTATGCTGCGATGAAGAAAACCGACAATCCGGAGGAACCAATTTCATACGGCTTGAACTCTCGGTTGGTGAAGCGCGACGGAAAACTTGTCGAGGAGGTTTATAAAGTGGGTGGCTACTATTCGGCTGCTATCGAGAAAATCGTTGAAAATCTTCGCAAGGCTGTGGCTTTTGCCGAAAACGACAAGCAGAAGGCCCACATAAACAAACTGATTCAATACTACACCGACGGTAATCTGAAGACCTTCGATGAATATTCTATCCTTTGGGTAGAGGATGTGGTCAGCAGCGTGGACTTCATCAACGGATTTATTGAGAATTATGGCGATCCGCTTGGTTATAAGGGTGCTTGGGAGTCGATTGTGAACTTTAAAAACGAGAAGGCTTCACACCGCACAGAGGTGGTCAGCAGCAACGCTCAGTGGTTTGAGAGCAACTCTCCTGTCGATCCACGTTTCAAAAAAGAGAAGGTGAAAGGTGTGACGGCAAAGGTTATCACGGCTGCCATCCTTGCCGGTGACTCTTATCCGTCAACGCCTATCGGCATCAACTTGCCCAATGCAAACTGGATTCGTGCAGCCCACGGTTCCAAATCGGTGACGCTTGAAAACATCACGGAGGCTTACGACCAGGCTTCGCACGGCAACGGATTCAACGAGGAGTTTGTAATCGATAAGGAGACAAGCGACTTGATGGATAAATATCTCTTTATTGTCGACAATATGCACACCGACCTTCACGAGTGTCTTGGACATGCTTCGGGAAAACTCTTGCCGGGTGTTTCCGACGATGCACTGAAGGAGCACGGCTCTACGCTTGAGGAGGCTCGTGCCGACCTGTTCGCGCTCTATTATCTTGCCGACCCGAAACTGCTCGAACTCGGTCTGCTTGACAACGAGAATGCTTACAAGGCTGAATACTACAAATATATTCTTAACGGCTTGATGACGCAATTGATGCGCATCGAGTATGGCAAGGACGTAGAGGAGGCGCACATGCGCAACCGTCAGCTGATTTCGAAATGGTGCTATGAACGAGGCAAGGCAGACAACGTTATCGAACTTGTGAAACGTGACGGAAAGACTTTCGTGAAAATCAACGATTATAAGAAACTCCGTGACTTGTTCGGTCAGTTGCTCGCCGAAATTCAGCGAATCAAGTCGGAAGGCGACTATGAGGCAGGAAAGACTCTTGTGGAGACGTATGCTGTAAAGGTTGACCCGGCAATCCATCGCGAGGTGCTCGACCGCTATGCTCGTCTCGACATCGCGCCGTATAAAGGTTTTGTCAATCCGGTCTACAAGCCTGTGTTTGACAAGAAAGGCAACATCATAGATGTGAAGATTGACTATACGGAGGGCTATATCGATCAGATGCTCCGCTATTCAAAAGACTATTCGCCGTTGACAAAATAAAAACGGTGTACGACTGATATGAAGCCGTATGGGGACGCTGCTCTCCATACGGCTTTTTTTTCGGCATCGGCTGATGGATAACCGCTGAAAAATGGCTAAATTTGCAAAAAAGGAAAGGTTATGCTACTTACAACAACTCCAACAATTGAAGGCCGTCCGATACGCGAATATCGCGGGGTGGTGACGGGAGAGGCGATTATAGGCGCCAATTTTGTCAAAGATTTTTTCGCATCGCTGCGCGACACGTTCGGCGGACGCTGCGATATGTATGAGGATGTGCTGCGTGAGGCAAAAGACAATGCTCTCGATGAGATGTCGAAGAGGGCAGAGCGTATGGGATGCAATGCCGTGGTAGGCATAGATCTCGATTATGAGACGGTAGGTGCCAGCGGGTCAATGTTGATGGTTACGTGCAGCGGCACGGCAGTTGTCATATAATATTATGGAAAAAGAAACGATAAGACAAATCAAGAGCGATTTTTTTGCGTTGCGCAATGGCGTGATTGCCGACAAGTTGCGCAGTGCGGGATGTCCGTATAAGATAATTTTCGGGTTGACGGTGCCTCAGATAGAAAGTGTTGCCGCAAAACATGAGCCGTCGGTCGGACTTGCCGAGGCTTTGTGGTCAAACGATTCCACCAGGGAGAGCCGGTTGATGGCAACTATGGTTTTCCCCGTTTCGGAATTTTCTGTCGACAAGGCAAAGAAGTGGATCGCTGATGCCGATACGGTGGAATTGGTCGATATGCTGTGTTTCCGCCTTGTGCGCAATGTTGAAGGAGCGGAGCAGCTGGCTTTCAGTCTTGCCGGTGAGGAGCCGACTCGCTATGCCGGTTTGCGGCTGCTTATGAATCTACTCGTTGTGCGCAAGCTTGCCGATGTGGAAAAAGCCAAAGGCGTCGCATCGCAATGGGCGGAAGGCGGTGATGCCGTTGCGCGCGTTGCAAGGCAAATCAAGGAAGAAATCGAGTGGTGCTTTTAATTGAACGAAAGGCAAATAAAAACGGCGTTTTTTTCACCGAAATTCAGACGAAATCATTAACTTTGCGTTGGTATGACTGCGACGGAAGACAAATCATATTATATCGCTCGCACGAAACTGGCTGAATATCTCGACAACAGACGGTTGCGCAAAACTCCGGAACGATTCGCGATTCTGGAGGCGGTGTTTTCGCACAACGACCATTTCGGCATAGAGGCTCTTTATGTGGATATGGAGAACCGCGCGTATCACGTCAGCCGATCCACTATCTACAACACAATGGAGCTTTTTACGGAGTGTGGACTGGTGCGCAAGCATCAGTTCGGCACCAATCAGGCTGTGTATGAGAAGGTGGTAAGCTCGGGAAACCACCATCATCTGATCTGTACGGAGTGCGGAAAGGTGAAGGAAGTGAAGGACCAGGAGTTGATGGACTACATCGGCAGCCGCAGATATGGGACATTCTCAGTGTCGTATATCTCGCTCTACGTCTACGGCATCTGCTCCACATGCCAGCGCCGGCGCCGGCGCAATCGTAAAATAGACAAGAAAACAACTTAAACGTAAAAACAGAATATAATTATGAAAGTAGATGTGCTCTTAGGTTTGCAATGGGGCGACGAAGGAAAAGGAAAGGTAGTTGATGTGCTGACTCCGCGTTACGATGTCGTGGCGCGTTTCCAAGGAGGTCCGAACGCAGGCCATACGTTGGAATTTGAAGGCAAGAAATACGTACTCCGTTCAATCCCTTCAGGAATTTTCCAGCATGGGCAGGTGAACATAATCGGAAATGGCGTAGTGCTCGACCCTGTACTTTTCAGAGAAGAAGCAGAAGATTTGGAAAAAAGCGGCGTCGATATCAAGAAAATTTTGAAAATATCGAAAAAGGCACACTTGATAATGCCTACACACCGTCTGCTTGACGCTGCCAACGAGAAACTCAAAGGCTCGTCGAAAATTGGAACCACGGGCAAGGGTATCGGTCCGACATACACCGACAAGGTGAGCCGTAACGGTTTGCGTGTAGGTGACATTTTCCACAACTTCGAAGAGAAATATGCAGCCGCAAAGGCTCGCCACGTGAAAATGCTCGAGATGCTCGATGCGATTTCCGACTTTTCGGAGCTTGAGGCAAAATGGCTTGATGCAATCAATTATCTGAAACAATATGAGCTGATTGACAGTGAGCATTATATCAACCATCTGCTTGCCGACGGCAAAAGCGTGCTGTGTGAAGGTGCGCAGGGCACGATGCTCGATGTTGACTTCGGATCGTATCCTTTTGTCACTTCAAGCAACACCATCTGTGCCGGAGCATGCAGTGGCCTTGGTGTGGCTCCACGCAGCATCGGTGAGGTGTTCGGTATTTTCAAGGCTTATTGCACACGCGTGGGCAGCGGTCCGTTCCCTACAGAACTTTTTGACGAGACCGGCAGTAAAATACGCGACCTCGGTCATGAATATGGCGCGGTGACTGGACGTGAACGCCGTTGCGGATGGATAGACCTTGTGGCTCTCCGTTATGCAATTATGCTCAGCGGTGTCACTCAGTTGATTATGATGAAGAGCGACGTGCTCGACACATTCCCGACAATCAAGGCTTGTACGGCTTACAAGGTGAACGGCACGCTGACACGTGATTTCCCTTACAGCATCGAGGACGGTGTGGAGCCAGTCTATGAGGAGATAAAGGGTTGGAACACGGATATGACCAAAATCAAGAACGAGGATGAGTTCCCGGCAGAGTTCAATGCTTATGTGGCATTCCTTGAGAAGGAATTGAATGTGCCTATCACGATTCTTTCTGTGGGTCCTGACCGCGAACAGACCATCGTGCGCTCTAATTTCAAGCACTAAAAAACATAAGGCTGCTTGGCGACAATTCTGGTCGCGAGGCAGCCTTATTAAATTTATAATTACCCTAAAACGTTAATACTATGGCAAAAGTAAGACCTTTCAGAGGACTGCGTCCACCCAAAAATATGGTGACCGAGGTGGCTTCACGTCCGTATGATGTACTTAATTCAGAAGAAGCCCGTAAAGAAGCGGGCGACAATGAAAAATCGCTCTATCACATTATCCGCCCGGAGATTGATTTTGCTCCCGGCACCGACGAACACGATCCGAAGGTGTATGAGAAGGCGGTGGAAAATTTCAAGAAATTCCAGACAAACGGATGGCTTGTGCAGGATCGTAAGCCCTGCTACTACATCTATGCGCAGACTATGGACGGCCGTACTCAATATGGTTTTGTGGTGGCTGCCAATGTGGCTGACTATCTTGAGGGACGCATAAAAAAGCACGAACTGACACGCCGTGACAAGGAGGAGGACCGCATGAAGCATGTGCGCATAAACAAAGCCAACATCGAGCCGGTGTTTTTCACATTCCCCGACAACGATGAATTGGAGGAGATACTACGCCGCGTCACTGCCACAGAGCCGGAATATGATTTCGTCAGTGAGGATGGTTTCGGACATACGTTCTGGGTGATTGACGACGACAAGACGATTGACGACGTGTCGCGCATATTCGGAGAAATTCCAAACATGTATATAGCCGATGGGCATCATCGAAGTGCTGCTGCCGCATTGGTGGGAAAAGAGATGGCCGATGCCAATCCAAACCATACGGGTGATGAGGAGTATAATTTCTTCCTTGCAGTCTGTTTCCCGGCTTCGCATCTGAAAGTGATTGATTACAATCGCCTTGTGCGCGATCTTAACGGGCATACGGATGAGGAATTCCTTCATCTGCTTGAAAAGAACTTCGTGGTGGAGGACAAAGGCACTGAAATCTATAGTCCGCAACACCTCCACAATTTCGCACTCTATCTTGGCGGGCATTGGTATTCGTTGACGGCACGTGAGGGTACGTACAACGATTCTGACCCTATCGGTGTGCTTGATGTGACGATATCGTCGGATTTGATTTTGCGCGATTTGCTTGGAATCACCGACTTGCGAAGCGACAAGCGTATAGATTTCGTTGGCGGTATCCGTGGACTCGGTGAGTTGAAGCGTCGTGTCGACAGTGGTGAGATGCGGATGGCTTTGGCTCTTTATCCTGTGACTATGCAGCAGATAATCGATATTGCCGACACAGGCAACATTATGCCGCCAAAGACAACTTGGTTTGAACCGAAATTGCGTTCAGGCCTTGTTATTCACAAACTTGATGATTAATTTTTTTATTACGATGTTTTTGTCTTTGAGGCGTTGCCGTGATGGCAATGCCTCATTTAGTATGTGCGCAGCGGTGCCATGAATGCATCTGGAATATGCTCAACTGTGAAGTTGTCGGGGTCTTGACCGACCATAAGGATTACGTCAAACTGCAGCTCGTGCGGCAGGTTGAACAGTTTTACATAAGCGTTGCCGGCATTGATTAGGTGGCGTATTTTGTCGCGTGTAATCACTTGCGAGATGTCGTAGATGGGATGTGAGCGCGATTTCACTTCTACCACGATTATACGGTTGTCTTTCTCTGCCACGATGTCGATTTCGTTTTTGCCCGAACGCCAGTTGCGGTCGCGGATAAGGTAACCTTTTGCAAGTAGAGCCTCGAAAGCGGCATTCTCGCCTTTCTGTCCAAAGATGTTGTGTTTTGCCATTGCTTGATTCTTTAAATTACATGTGTCGCAGCAGCATTTGGCAGTTGCGGCAGTCGAACTCTACCGACATTGAGATGTTGCCCGACGTAAGCACCAGGTCTGACTTCCATTTCTGACCTTCGGGTGTGCGCAGGCAGCGCCCGTATTCGCGGCGCAGACAGAAACGTGTGGTCATCAGTATGTCGCCCGTTTTTGGATTGTTGCAAGTTTCCATTGCCTCTTCAATATGTTTCACGCCATGGTCGGCATAGAATTGCCGGGCAAGGTGGTTTGCCACGTTGTCGGCATACGTCAGAGTGGCGCTGGTATATGTGGCGTCTTTGTTTTCTTGACGTCGGAAATCGTAATGGTGGCGCAGTTTCGTGGCGCGGACAAGAGCCTCTACTGCATCGCGGCGGATTGTTGTGAGTGTCGATGCCGGAATAAACACATCGGCGGTGTCGCCGAGAATGAGACTGCGCAGGTGGTAAGGTGTGCTGCCCAATTTAGAGAATACTTTTAGCCGTGCCTCCTGTTGGTCGGATTTTGCTGGCTGGAGGTCGATGTCGTGGCGAACTACGGCATTCGTGCCGCGTTCGTCGGTGATTTCGGTGGCTATTCCTCCGTCCACCTTCCAGCAACGGATTGCAACATCGATTGAGCGCACAGCTGATTTGCCGTCGACGAGAGTGTCGTTGAAGACTTTGTCGAAGTTGCGGTAGAGCATTGTGCCGGGAGCGACTGTCACTTTCTCAAACGGAGTGATTGCTTTGCCTGATACGGAATTGGCACGGAATCCTGACAGCGAGCCTTTATGATTGAAAAAGATTATACCATCGCCGTTGGCGACATCTTTTTTTGTGTCTACGATAATCGAGTTGCCGCGCACGCTTTTCACCTTGCCAAGCGGTTCGCCGATTGACTTTGGCGTGTCGGGCGACGACATCCGTTTGGCGGCGTCGCGACCGTCGAAGAAATAATGAGTGAATCCGCGGTTGAAACTTTTTGCAACATCGGGCTTAAAATTCAGATGCACCTTTCCTACGGCGCGACGCTGATAGCGTTCAGGATGGCGTTCGCAGATGTCGTTCAGCAGCGAGTTGTAGTATGCGGTCACATTTTTGACATATGGGATGTCTTTAAGTCGGCCTTCTATCTTCAGCGACGATGCTCCGGCATCGAGAAGCGCTTCCAATCTGTCGGCTTGATTGAAATCGCGCAGCGACAACAGGTGTTTTTGTTCAAACAGTGTATTGCCGTGGCGGTCGGTCAGATTGTATGGCAGACGGCACAGCTGTGCGCATTCACCACGGTTGGCGCTGCGTCCGCGCAGTGCGCAGCTGGCATGGCAGCGTCCGCTGTAACTCACACACAATGCTCCGTGAATGAAACATTCCAATGGGACGGTAGTCGCCTTGCGCACTTCGCGTATTTCATCGACTGAGAGCTCGCGGGCGAGTACCACCTGCGAGAATCCCACTTCTTCAAGAAACCGCGCTTTCTCGGGCGTGCGTGTGTCGCACTGAGTGCTTGCATGCAATGCTATAGGCGGGATGTCGAGGCGAAGTATGCCCATGTCCTGCACAATCAGTGCATCAACGTTGATGCGGTACAAGTCGCGGATAAGCCGTTCGGCATCGCGCAGCTCGTTGTCGAAAAGGATTGTGTTGACAGTTGCATACACTCTGGCGTCGTAGCTGTGGGCAAAATCCACGGCACGGGCAATGTCGTCCAGTGAATTGCCAGCCGATGCGCGGGCTCCGAAATTTGACGGGCCGATATATACAGCATCGGCACCATGTGTGATGGCGGCAATGGCGGTGTCGGCATTTTTCGCCGGCGACAGTAGTTCGATGATGCGTGGTTTTGTCATAATGTGATTCTATTTGATGTCGCGAATGTCGTAAGGAGTTTCTTGATAGACAAAGTAGTTGAGCCAGTTTGAAAACAACAGGTTGGCATGGCTGCGCCAACGCACGAGCGGACCTTTCGCGGGATCGTCATCGATGTAATAGTGGGTTGGCACATGCGGATTCATGCCGCGGCTCAGGTCGCGGTGGTATTCACAGTCGAGCGTCAGCGGTGAATATTCAGAGTGCCCTGTAATGTAGATTTCGCGTCCGTTGCGTGCCATGATTATATACACTCCGCTCTCTGCGCTTTCCGAGATGATTGACAAGTCGGGCACTTTAAGTATGTCTTCCTTGCGCACTTCGCTATGGCGGCTGTGAGGCACGTAGAACACGTCGTCGAAACCTCTGAACAGAGGATTGCTCTTTTCAAGTACACGGTGCTCGAACACGCCGGAGAGTTTCTCGGCAAGCACGTGTTTACGGATGCCGTAGTGATGATATAGTCCGGCAAGGGCAGCCCAGCAGATATGGATTGTCGACGTAACGTGTGTGCGCGACCAGTCAAAAATTTCTTGCAGTTGCGGCCAGTAGTCGACAGTTTCGAAATCCTGCATCTCCACAGGTGCTCCAGTTACGATAAAACCGTCGTAGTTGTTCTTTTTGATGTCGTTGAACGATTTGTAGAATTCCTCAAGGTGCTCCCTGGGTGTGTTTGTCCATTCGTGACCCTCAGGCAGCACGAGGTCGAGCTCAATCTGCAACGGCGTGTTTGAGATGAGGCGCAGCAGGTCGGTCTCGGTCATCAGTTTCAGAGGCATGAGGTTGAGCACGGCAATGCGCAACGGGCGTATGTCCTGCGACGACGCTCGTTGTTCCTCAATCACGAATATGTTTTCTTTTTTCAGTTCCTCTACCGCAGGTAGGGTACTGGGAATTCTTACTGGCATAGGCTTTTGTCGTTTTTATAGATTGTTGTAGATTGTCATTGCTTCCATACGCCCGGCATTGATGAGGTCGGGGTAGTGGGCGTCGGAATTGAAAACCACGGGTATGCCAATCTCTTTCATGCGTTTGAAATAACGCTCGTTAGGGAACAATCTGTGGTGCTGGAACATTGATTTGGTGTTTATCTCTGCAATAATGCCCGCATCTTTGATGGCTTCCATCACTTCTTCCACGCGCTTGGCATACCACGGCTCGTCCTCGATTCCTGGAGAGAAATAAGATGCGTTCTGACCTATTTTGTCGAAATGCCCGATAATGTCAAGTCCCCCGGCGGCAATCATTTTCAGTGTCTGGTCGTAGAATGTGTCGACGACATAGCGAATGTCATTGTCGAAGAATAATGCCATTTTTGTCTTGAACGAGTCGAAGTGTCCGTCGGTGTCGACCATTGTGTCGCCTGATGGGATGAAATGCACGGAGCCGATGCGATAGTCGAGAGGCAGTTTGCTGAAATATTCATTCGATGGTCCCCAATAGTCGCCAAGATAGTCAATCTCCATGGAAACAAGCAATTCCACTTGCCCCGCGTATTCTTGCTTCAGTCGGTTGAAAATGCCGAGATACTCCGCCACGTCGTCGGTTTTCATATTGCACGGCGACTCGATAGGCACAGGGGAGTGGGGCGAGAAGCCATAGTGGGAGAATCCCATCTCTGCCGCTTTTACCGCAAATTCAGGCATCTCTGCATGGCCATCGCAAAACTGCGTGTGGCTATGGAAATTATATAGTTGTGATGTCGCTGCAATATTCTTGAAATCAATCATCGTAAGCGGTTATTTGTCGATTGCACTTTGTTCTGCCGAGCGGATGTTGTTGTCGATGTTGGCAAGTGTCTTTGTCGCATCGGAAACTTTGTGCTCCAATTGCAGAATGCTCTGTTCCATTTTCTTGCGTGCCGCAGGTTTGGCGTTGGCATAGGCGGCGCGCAGACGTTTCAGTTCAGTCTTGTCGTCGGCAAGTTGACTTGCAAGAGCTACTCGTTTTTCCATGAGACTTCTTGCCTCCGAGCTTTGGAAGTTGTCAAAGCGCGTGTAGCGCACGCCGTTCATCACATAAAACACAAATTCATCATCCGGCTTGTCAGTGTCGGCTGAAATTGATTCTATTGATTCTTTTAGCGACGCATAGTCGGCATCGTCAGCCCATGTGGCTTTGATGTCTCTCAGGGCGGCAAGACTGTAGATATTGTCATTGTCGCTGTCGTAGTTCTCGCGCACGTCATTGCGCTTGAACATATAGATTGTGACCTTGTCGGGTATTTGGTTGCGGTCGGTGGCCCACCAGCCGATGCCTGTCATTTCGTCGATGACAAACATATAGTCGTCGTAGGGGGAGTTGTATGGGAATCCGATGTTCTGCGGATTCAAATATTCGCCTGTAGAGAAATCCTTGCGCGACATGAAGATGTCGTAACCTCCGATGCTTCCGTTGCCGTTGGATGCGAAATAGATAGTTGTGCCGTCGGTCATCACAAACGGATAGGCAGCGTCGCCTCCATCGTTGAGTGAGGCAGGGAGCAGTGTTGCGTGATCCCATTTGCCGTCGGCAAGCCGATAGGTCTCGGCAAGCCTGACGCACCCAGTGCTGTCGGCAACCGACCACACCATACGGTTGGCTGATTGCGGCATAAACACCTCTGGCGTGTTGCATTCAAGGCCTGCGGGCAGAATGTCGGGGGAGTTGAGCGAGCCTGTTTCCTTTGATAGTTTGTATGCTTTCAGAAAATTTGATTTGTCGACGTTCAAACTGTCGAACACCTGAACCTTCTCAACATTTCCGAGCATCTCGGAAACGCGTTTCAGCCTGTTGTAGCCTTTTGCGGCTGTTGCCGACAGCGACGATTCTTTTTCGCCAAGACGGTCGGCAAAAACGTCGGTGTAGTCAGCCGCAGCTTCGTAGTCCATTTTCTCAAGAGCATATTGCGCCATATAGCGTGCGGCGTCGGTCACACGTTTGTTGTAGGCAGTCTCGATATATTTTCTGGCTTCAGCCTTGCGACCGGTTTCATAAAGGCAGGCACCGTACCATTGGTTGTAGGATGCGTTGCCGGGATTTTTTTTTACGAGTTCCTGGAATGTCGACAGTGCTTTGCCGAATTCTCCTTCGGAATATAATTTTTTTGCCTGCTGCAATGTCAGCGCATTGGCGGCGGTGCAGCCCATAAGGGCAAGGCTTAGAATGATGTTTCGTGATTTCATAACGTGGGAAATTTAAGAAAACATTTTGTTTATATCGTCAAATGTGACGGTGCAGATGATTTTCTTGCCGTCGGGGGTGTAGTTGGCTTCTTTGGAGCGGAACAGGTCGGCAACAAGAGCTTCCATTGCATCGGGTGTTAGTCTGTCTCCGTAGCGCACAGCTGCTGCGCGTGCCGATGACAGTGCAATATGCTCGCTGATGCGCTTTGAGAGGCTTACGCCACCATTGATGGCAGAGTCTGCCACGTCGAGAATCATCTCTTTCACGTCCGGATTTTTCAGGCAGGCTGGGAAGGCATTGACAGCCCATGAGCAGTCACCGAGAAATGAAATTTCAAATCCCATTTTCTCCATTTCCGGTTTTACCTCATCGAGAATGAGATTTTGCGCAGTCGACAGTTTTATGACTTCTTGAAACAATACTTTCTGCGATTCTATTTTTTTTGACTCGACGGCATTGATGAGTGAGTCGAAAAGCACGCGTATATGTGCCCTATGTTGGTCGATAAGCATTATGCCGTTGGCGCCTGGCACGAGAATATATTTGTTCCTCAGCTGTGTACACGAGGATGGCGTGAATTTTACTTTCTCTTGCTGAAAGGCTGAGGTCTGGTGGCTTTCTTCGGTTGACGGCATTTGGTTGAGAGCCGATGCCGCAACGACGTGCTCGAGCGAGTCGGAACGTTTTTTCTCAAAATTCTGATAGAGTTTGTCCCAGTTGTTCAGCTGTGAGTCGACAACACGGCGTTGTGTCTGAAATCCATCACCGCCGATGGCTGATGCCCGGCGTTGGGTGGTCGGCTGCTGCTGTGGTGCCGATGCTGACTGTGGCGCGAATGGGTTGTAGTTGGGGTCGAATTCAATTTCAGGCATTTCTACATCGTCGGTGTTGCCCACAGGAATCTCTATATCGCCCTCTGTGTCGAATTCGATTGTCGGTACGGCGCTGAACTTGCCGAGAGTTTCTTTTACGGCTGCAAAAAGTATCTGCCAGATTACCTGCTCGTTCTCAAACTTGATCTCGCTTTTTGTCGGGTGAATGTTCACGTCGATTGTCTCCGGGTCGACAGAGAAATGCAGGAAGTAGTTGGGCTGTGAATCGGCGGGAATCAGCTGGTCGAAACATTGTATTATCGCTTTGTGGAAGTATGGGTGGCGCATATGCCGACCGTTGACAAACAGATACTGCAGATAGTTGCGCTTGCGGGCGTTTTCTGGACGCGATACGAATCCATATATTTTCACGACGGAGGTCTCGGCTTCGATCGGAATCAATTGCTGACTCAGTGATTTGGAGAAGATTGACACGATGCGCTGCTTGAAGGAATCGCCTCCCATCAATTGGTACATCATGTTGCCGTTGTTCGACAGCTTGAACTCTGTTGTATAGTTGACCAATGCGAGCTTTTCAAACTCGCGCACAATGTTGCTCAATTCAACTTGGTTGCTCTTCAGAAACTTACGACGAGCCGGGACGTTGAAGAAAATGTTTTTTATCATGAAATTGCAACCGGAAGGGCAGTAGTCAGGCTCCTGTGATTCGCACTGCGATGCGTTGATGCATAGGTGTGTGCCCATTGGTGCGTCTTTCATGCGGGTGCGCAGCTCCACTTGGGCGATGGCGGCAATTGACGCCAATGCCTCTCCGCGGAATCCCATCGTATGGAGGGCGAACAAGTCACCGGCATTGCGTATCTTTGACGTGGCATGGCGTTCAAATGCCAAGCGGGCATCAGTTTCCGACATGCCCGAGCCGTTGTCGATTACCTGAATCAGTGTGCGCCCTGCGTCCTTAAGCACAATCTCGATTGATGTGGCTCCAGCGTCGATGGCATTTTCCACAAGTTCCTTGATTACCGAGGCTGGGCGTTGTATCACCTCGCCGGCGGCAATCTGATTGGCTACGGAGTCGGGTAGAAGTTTTATAATGTCTGACATATCAGTCTGTTGTCTTAATCTTCTTGTTCTCGTATTCGTTTCACTGGAGCAACTGCCTCTGGCTCGCTGAAAAGATTGCGCTGCTCGTCGGGGATGGTGAAGAGGTCGTAGCGGTCTTTGGGACGGATGGCTTCATACCATTTGAATCCTTTTAGGTAATACTGCGACTTCTTGGCAAGAAACAGGGGAGTGACCTTGCCTGTGACATCTGGCCATAGGTTGAGTTTCTCCATCTTTTGCCCGTCGACAAGCACTGTGAGGAAGCTGCCTTCAGCATCGACAAGCTTATTGTATGTGGAGTCTTTTTCCATTGGCAGCATAATTGCCATTACATTGCCGTTGACGTCAAGGCGGCGGAGTTTGCCGTCGATGAATGTTGCAATCATTTCTTTTCCCGACAACTGGTTGTAGAACTCCTCTTCCACGTGTTCGCCCATCAGTCCATATTCCGGCAGATAGGCTTTGTCGACTGTGCTGTCGTTCAGGTGTATCTGTATGACGTTGCCCATCACTTGTCGCTCGAGATTCCAGAGTATCGGGTGGCGGTGCATGAATATCATTGAGTCGCGCGACTGAAATGTCAGCGAGTCGCACACTCCTTGCACATCGGTGCGGTAGAAACGCACGTTGGGGTAGGCGCACATCACACGCGATGAGTCTGGCATTTGGAGATAGGTGCGGATTGTGTCGCCGTGCACAAACACGGTGTCGCCTTGTGAATATTCCATCGCCAATGCGCGTCGGGTGGCAAACGAGGTGTTGTCCTTCTCGTTGTGATAGCCGTAGCCGCCTGTGAGAACGGCTGATTTGGCAGTGTCGGTAAGCACCATGTTCCCAAACACCTCGCCAAAACCGTTGGCGCGGTCGTAGACGATGGTGTCGCCGGTAAGTGTCTGTCCGTCTTTGCCGACAATGAGCGACCGGTTGAGAAGTTGCACTTTGTCTTTATCGGTGTTGTACCAGCCGCGGTCGGTGTAGACGATGCTGCTGTCTGACTCGATGGTTGTGTGGCCCACGATGTCGGCGATGTGTGTCTTTGTGTTATAGAGAAGGGTGTCTGTGTTGAGCACAAACTTTTTCTCATTGTTGGTCAGCACTACGTCGTACAGGAATTCCGAATCCTTTGTGTCGGGGGCATATTGTCCGTAGATTGACGTTATGGTGTTTTTGTCGTCTGAGATCTCTCCGCCTTTGAAGTAGTAGCCGATGTTGGCTATGAGGTCGTAGTCGAGGCTGTCTGTAAACAGCGTGGTGTTGCGGTGTTCCAGGCGTACTCCGTTCTGCACCTTGCGCAGACGGGCTATTTCCTGCATGCCGTCATAGTAAAGCACGTCGGAATACACAAACAGTGTGTCGCCTTGCTCCATCTTTACGTTGCCAAAGGCATTCATCTTGTTTTCCTTGTCGTAGAAATGTGCGCTGTCGCAGTACATATACATATCGCCCTTGCGGAATTTAACGTGGCCGCTCAACACTTGATACTCTGGATGCATCTCGTTGAGCGACAGACTGTCGGCATATTCAAGGAATATTTTGCCTTTTTGGTGGCGGTTGGCAGTGGGGATGACAGGCTTGACGGCATACAGCAGGCTGTCGCCGAAAATCAGAGCCATCAGCCAAATTGCCAAAAGGCATAAGACGCTGTTCAGAATCTTATGCCTCTTGTTCAATTCGTTATTTTTTTGTGTGGTGTTTTCTGTTCTGTCAGTCATAAAAATTAGAAATTAACGTTTCAGCCAGCCTTCGTGTTGGAATTGGCAGTCGCGCCAGCCTTCTTCGATATAAACGTAGGTTGATTTGATTTTGTTTTCAATCCAATCGGTTATTATCTTGTTTTTTGCACTGAGCTCATACATGTCTTTAAGTTCCTCAAAGTCGTCGCTGAGTGTGGCTTTGTGGCCTTCGTGGCGGCTCTTGAGTTTTACGATGGCTACAACCTCACGACCGGTTTTCTCGTCAATCATGATGAATGGTTCGGAGATTTCTCCCACTTGCAGCTTGTCGACATGCTTTGCCACTTCCTGGGGCAGCTGGCTCATCTGGAATTTTGTTGAACGCGTCATCTGGTTGTACATGATGCCTTGGTTGTTTCGTGTATCCTTGTCTTGTGACACATATTGTGCGGCCTGCTCGAATGTGAATTTCTTTGCGTTGATGTCTTGACGCAGTGAGTCGAGGCGGGTGATGCCGTCGGTAAGTTCTTTGTCCGACACTTTTGGCTTCAGCAAAATGTGGCGGGTGTTGACCTTGTCACCGCGTTTCTCTATCAATTGGATGATGTGGAATCCAGCGTCGGTCTCTACGATGCGCGATGCCTTTTTGGGGTCAGTAAGGTTGAACGCTACGCTGGCATATTCAGGCATCAGCTCTGTGCGTCCGCGGAATCCGATTTCGCCGCCGCGCACCGATGAGCCGTCTTGCGAGTAGAGGATGGCAAGTGTCGAAAATTCCGATTCGCCGTTGTTTACGCGCTGGGCATAGTCGCGCAGACGTGATTTTACCTCGTCGATTTCCTCTTGCGGGATAATCGGTTTGATGGTGATAATTTGTGCCTCTACCTGCATTGGAACGTATGGGATGCTGTCCTTGTCGAGGCTTTCGTAGTATTTGCGCACGTCGGCTGGTGTGGATTTTACGTTTTTGGTCAAATTTTCCTTTACCTGCTGTACAATATACTGGTTTTTCATTATTTCCATATATTGCTCACGTATTTCCGGAATCGACTTGCGGAAATATTCTTCAACCTTCTCTTTCGAGCCGAGTGATTCTACAAAGTAGTTGATACGTGCGTTCACTTCTTTGGCCACGGTGGCGTCTTCTACGGTCACGGTGTCGATTACGGCTTGGTGAAGAAAAAGTTTGTCAATGGCAAGCTGTTCCGGAATCACGCAATAAGGATCGCCGTTGATTGGCGTTTTCTCGTATTGCAGTTGGCTGTACTGCTCTTCGATTTGCGACTTGTAGATGGGTTCGTCACCCACAATCCATGCCACTTCTTCTGCAATGTTGTTCTGTTGCGCCATTGTGCAATATGCTGCCGCACCTGCGAACGCTATAATTGAAAGGAATTTGAATTTCACAATCTTTGGTCTTTTAAGTTGAGTTCTGTTGTTAATACGAAATGCAAATATGGTGAATATTTGTGGCATTTCAAAAGGCCAATCGACAGATTAAAACATTCTTTAGATTGTTTACAATTTATTTGTCGATAAGCCATCTGCAAAGGTAACAATAATTGTTGAATACAGAAAATGCAGAAACTGGGTGTTGCGCATAAAAAAACGTTCGGAAGAGAGTCCTTCCGAACGTTTTTCTGTAAAAGAAAAAAATAGTATTATTTGTTTACCTGGAATTTGTTCCAGCCGTCTTTGAGAAACGCTACCGACTGGCGTGCTGCCGCAAGACCTGCGTTGATGTTGGCCTCGGCTGTCTGTGCTCCCATTTTCTTCGGGGTGAAGAACACGCGTGTGCCAAACTCTTCGGCCATCGCTGCCGCTGTGTCAGGCTTTACATCGGCGATGTAGCGCACGTCGGCTCTCTGGCGCAATGCTTCAGCAAGGCTTTCCTCGTTGATGATTTCTTTGCGTGCGGTGTTGATGAGCACTGCGTTTTTAGGCATCAGTTTGATTTGCTCAAGTCCAACGGATCCCTTGGTTTGCGGTGTGGCAGGAATGTGGAGCGACACGTATTGGTTGTTGGCGTAAAGTTCCTCGATGGAGTGGACTGGCTTGATGCCGTCGGCTTCCATCACCTCGTCGGTTACAAACGGGTCAAGGGCGGAAACCTCCATACCGAAACCTTTGGCTATGCGTGCCACGTTGCGGCCCACCTGACCGTATGCGTGGATGCCGAGAGTCTTGCCTTTCAACTCTGTTCCTGACGTTCCGTTGAATTGGTTGCGAATCATCATGACAAGCATGCCGAAAACAAGTTCTGCTACAGCGTTGGAGTTCTGTCCAGGTGTGTTCATCACACAAATTCCCGCAGCTTTAGCTGCTTGGAGGTCGATATTGTCTACTCCGGCTCCGGCGCGCACAATCACTTTCAGATTTTTTGCGGCATCGAGCACTGTTGTGTCGACAATGTCGCTGCGCACAATCAGTCCGTCAACGTCGGCAACCGCTTTGACGAGGTCGTCTTTTGTGCCTTTTTCAAGCAGCACCAGCTCGTGTCCGGCTTGCTCAACTTCTTTTCTGATGCCCTCTACAGCAACTGCTGCAAAAGGTTTTTCTGTTGCAACTAATATTTTCATTTGGTGAAATTTAGAGTTGTTTTTCAAAATCCTTCATTGCGTCAATGAGCACCTGTACGCTTTCCATAGGCATGGCGTTGTAGATAGATGCGCGGAAGCCACCTACAGAGCGGTGCCCCTTGATGCCTACGATGCCGCGTTCGCCTGTGAACTCAAGGAATTTCTTGTCGAGCTCGGCATACTCTGGACGGAGTACGAAGCAGACGTTCATGATTGAGCGGTCTTCAGGTTTTGCTGTGCCGACGAAAATCTTGCTGTTGTCAATGGCGTCATACAGACGGGCTGCTTTCTCCTTGTCGGCTTTTTCCATTGCGTCGATGCCGCCAAGTGATTTGTACCATTTCAATGTCTGCAGTGCAGAGTAGATTGGCAGGCATGGAGGTGTGTTGAACATAGAGCCTTTGCTTACGTGCGTGCGGTAGTCGAGCATTGTCGGAATCACACGGTCCATTTTCCCGAGTGCGTCTTCTTTTACAATGACAAGAGTCACGCCGGAAGGAGCAAGGTTCTTCTGGGCGCCGGCATAGATGGCGTCATATTTTGAAACGTCAATGCGGCGTGAGAAAATGTCGCTCGACATGTCGGCGATCAATGGCACTTTCACATCTGGATCCTCGCGAAGCTCGGTTCCGTAGATTGTGTTGTTTGTGGTGATATGGAAATAGTCAACGTCGTCGGGCACGGTGTAGCCTTTGGGCACAAATGTGTAGTTGGCGTCTTTTGATGATGCCACAACGTTTACATCTCCGAAGAGTTTCGCCTCTTTGATGGCTTTTGATGCCCATACGCCGGTGTCAAGGTATGCTGCTTTTGTTTTCAGGAAGTTGTATGGAATCATGCAGAACTGCATGCTTGCGCCGCCGCCGAGGAATAGCACTTCGTAGCCCGACGGGATTTCAAGCAATTCTTTGATGAGGGCATTGGCCTCGTCGATTACGGCTTGGAACTCTTTGCTACGGTGGGAAATTTCAAGAATAGACAGACCTGTCTCGTTGAAATTCATCACGGCGTCTGCCGTGTTTTTGATTGTGTACTCGCTCAGAATCGATGGTCCGGCGTAAAAATTATGCTTTTTCATATCTAATGGTTTGTGTTGATTTATAATTAAGCATACACAAAAATAAAGAAAGATTTCTTTATTTCCTAATGTTTTGCCTGAAAAATAAGAGCCACACTGAAAAATCTTTCAATGTGGCTCAGTGTCTGGTCGCTTATTGGATGTTCGGCTCTTCAAGGCCGTAGCCCTTTTTCTTGTTTTCAAAGAACAGGAGCAGTGAGATGATGACGGCAATCGCGCCGAAGGCGGCGAAGATGGTCATTGTCTCGGTATAGTCAATGCTTCCGTTTGCCAATGTGTTTGCTTGGTTCACTTTGCCAATCCATACTGGCACAAGGGCAAGCCCGATATTCTGAATGTAGAAAATCATTGCGTATGCCGAGCCGAGCAGTTTCATCGGTATGATTTTCGGAACCGACGGCCACATAGCCGACGGGACAAGTCCGAAGGCAACGCCGAGTGCTATCATTGCGGCTATGGCAATGATGTAGGATGTTATTGGCAGCACGAAGATTATGTGCACAATTGTGAGCAGCGCGCTTCCGATTATCATCAGTGTGGCGCCTTTCCCGAATTTGTCATAGACATAGCCGAAGAGCGGAGTGAGGAAGATTGTGCCGAATGGCAACATGGCTGGGATGAGACCTGCCATATTCTCGTCTACGCCATATTTGAATACCATAAGTTTTGTAGCGAATTTAAGGAAAGGAAACACTCCTGCGTAGAACATAAGGCAGAGTGTTGCCATATACCAGAAGCCGCGGTTGCTGATCAGCATCTTGAGGTCGGAGAATTTGAATCCTTCTTCCGGTTCTGTCTGTACGGCTTCGGCCGAGGCGTCTTCTTTCTTGTCCATTACGCAGTAGACCAAGAAGGCTACGACACTGATGCAGAGCAATGCGGCGCCAAGACCTACCGCTGCATGTACTCCTCCGCACGCTTTGGCAAACGGAAGGGCGAGGGCGAGGGCGCAGGCTGTGCCGATACGCGCCAGTGCAACCTGAAATCCCATAGCGAGAGCGAGCTCGTGTCCGGTAAACCATTTGGCGATTATCTTGGTCACGGTGATTCCTGCAATTTCGCATCCTGCACCGTAGATGGCAAATCCGAGCGAAGCCCAAAGCACTTGTGTGTGGTATGTGCCTATTCCGAAAGGAAGAGTGACGGAGCCGTCAAATGTGTTGCTTACTGCCCACCATTTGATAAGTGCGCCGCCAAACATCAGAAGTGTCGATGCCAGACCGGTAAAGCGGATGCCGAATTTGTCGAGTATGATTCCTCCGAAAAACAAGAGTAGCAGGAACACGTTGAAATAGCCATATGCGCCAGAGAAGAATCCGTATTCGTCGGATGTCCATCCCAGACCGTTAACGTCGTTGCTGGTGAGCATTGGCTCAAGTGGCGACATTACATCGGTAAAGAAGTAGCCGCACATCATTGTGAATGAGACTGCAAGCAGCGCTGTCCATCTTGCCGCCGCCGAGTCGCTAAGTTTCTTTTGTAATAGTTCTTTCATCATTCATTCAAATTTATGTGCAAAGGTAAGCAAAAGTTGCGTATAACTGGCATTTATTAGCAAATTTGTTGCGTATGGCTTTCAAAAAGATAATTCATGGCTGTGGGTATAAAAAAAGAGACAGCCCCTTTTGGGACTGCCTCCTTATGGATAGGTAGATGATTGTTACTTAGTTGTAACGATTACCACGCGGTTCCAGTTGTTGTTGTCAGTGTATGGCTGCTCTTCAACACCGATAGCCTCTACCTCGATGCGGTCTGCGTCGATGCCGTAGGCAACGAGTGCTTCCTTAACTGCGTTTGCACGGCGCTCAGAAAGTTTCTTGTTGTAGTCTGCAGTACCAGTTCTCTTGTCAGCATAACCCTTGAGGACAACCTTTGCATTTTCGTCTTGTTTCAAAACCTGAGCTACGTCGTAGAGTGTAACTTGGTCGTTTGCAGAAACCTTTGCAGAGTTGAATTTGAAGCGGACAGCTGGGTTGACAGAATTTGCGGTTTTAGCAGGAGCTGCTGATTCTGTAACCTCTGGGCATGGGAGTTGTGCTTGTGCAGCGCGGAGCTGAGCCTCAGTGTCTGCCAAGTCGCCGCGAAGTTTGTTGATGCGGCCGTTGAGGTCGTTGATTGCGCCCATGCAGTCAAACGGAGTGTATTTTGTCACGTGACGGCCTTCTTTGCCGAGGTTGATCTGCAAACCACCGGTCATAGAGAAGATTGGGTCAAGACCTGTCTTCCACGCGATGTTGTTGATATTGTCGGCTGTACCTGTCAAACGGGCGTCTACATAGAGGTCTACACGCTTGCTGCAGCGGAAACGGAATTGAAGACCGAGGTTTGTGTTTACAACACCTTGATGTTCCATAACCTTGCCGTCGTTGTCAAGAATGTTGCCGGCAACAGAGTAGTCCCAAGCGTACGATCCACCAACACCGATGTAAGGGATGATGCTGAACACGCGATGGTCGTTCACGCCGCAAAGGCTGTTGAACATATCCCAAGTGATTTCCAAGTTGAGGTTGGCATATTTCCCTTTGTGCCATTGGTCGCTGTTTTCCCAATGCATTGCGCCGCCTTGTCCGCGGAAACGGAATCCGAAGTATGGTGAGAACCAATGTCCTACACCTGCCTCATAAAGAGCGGTGGTCTTCTTCATCTGGAAGTTGCTTGCATCTCCGTTTTTCTCGAAAATTGGCATCTGTGCACCGGCACCGAGTTGGATGTACCAATTGTCACGCCAAGAATGAGTGTAGATGTCTTTTGCCGGAGGAATGTTTGTGTAGTTATAGTCGGCCTCCTGTGCGTTGACGGACGGAGTCATAGTCAATGCTGCGGCTGCCAAAATTGAAAAAGATAAAAATTTTTTCATAATCACAATGTTTTGGTATTTGTAAAAATAGTATGCAAAAGTAGTATAAATTGTTTATCCCTATAACAATATCGGTTCGGCTTTTGTTCATTTTTTTGTAATAAAAATTGATGAGAACCAAAAAAACTTGAAATTTAACGAGTTAAAAAAAGAAAAAAGTCGGCATCCGTGGTTGATGCCGACTTTTCTATGATGGAAAATCGCTTATTCAGCAGCGTTCAAGATTTCGAGCATCTTGATTGCTGAGAAAGGGATGCGTGTTCCAGGGCCGAAGATTGCTGCTACGCCAGCCTTATAGAGGAAGTCGTAGTCTTGTGCAGGGATTACACCGCCTGCAATAACGATGATGTCCTCGCGGCCAAGTTTTTTCAATTCCTCGATTACTTGCGGAATCAATGTCTTGTGGCCAGCGGCAAGCGATGATACACCGAGAATGTGAACGTCGTTCTCAACAGCTTGGCGGGCAGCCTCGGCTGGAGTTTGGAACAACGGACCCATGTCGACGTCGAAACCGCAGTCGGCATAACCTGTAGCCACAACTTTTGCACCACGGTCGTGTCCGTCCTGACCCATCTTGGCGATCATGATACGTGGCTGACGACCTTCTCTCTTAGCGAACTCCTCACACATCTTCTGTGCTTTCTGGAAGTCCGGATCGTTTTTAGTTTCTGATGAATACACGCCTGAAATTGTTCTGATTACTGCTTTATAACGGCCTACAACTTCTTCGCAGGCATCTGAAATCTCTCCGAGCGACGCTCTTACGGCTGCTGCCTTGACAGCAAGGTCGAGGAGGTTGCCCTCTTTTGTGCGTACGCATTCTGTGATGGCGGCAAGCGCTTTCTTGACAGCAGCTTCGTCGCGGTGTGCGCGAAGGTCGTTGAGACGCTCAATTTGCTCTTTGCGTACTTCTGTGTTGTCGATTTCGAGGATGTCGATAGGAGCCTCTTTCTCCAAACGGTATTTGTTGACTCCGACAATTGTCTGCTTGCCTGAGTCGATACGCGCCTGGGTGCGTGCTGCTGCTTCCTCGATGCGGCATTTCGGTGTGCCTGTCTCGATGGCTTTTGCCATACCGCCGAGTTTCTCGATTTCTTGGATGTGTTCCCAAGCCTTGTGGGCCAACTCGTTGGTGAGCGCTTCTACATAGTAAGAACCTGCCCATGGGTCGATTTCCTTAGTGATGTAGGTTTCTTCCTGGATGTAAATCTGGGTGTTGCGGGCAATACGTGCCGAGAAGTCGGTTGGCAATGCGATAGCCTCGTCGAGGGCGTTGGTGTGGAGCGACTGGGTGTGTCCCAATGCTGCGCCCATAGCCTCGATACATGTACGGCCTACGTTGTTGAATGGGTCTTGCTCGGTGAGCGACCATCCTGATGTCTGTGAGTGTGTGCGCAGTGCCAATGATTTCGGGTTCTTCGGATTGAATTGTTTTACAATCTTAGCCCACAGCATACGTGCGGCACGCATTTTGGCAATCTCCATAAAGAAGTTCATGCCGATAGCCCAGAAGAATGACAAACGTGGAGCAAACGCATCGATGTCCATACCTGCGTTGACACCGGCGCGGAGATACTCAAGACCGTCGGCAAGGGTGTATGCCAACTCGATATCGGCTGTTGCGCCTGCTTCCTGCATATGGTAGCCTGAGATTGAAATCGAGTTGAACTTAGGCATGTTCTGAGAAGTGTACTCAAAAATATCGGCGATGATTCGCATTGAGAATTCAGGTGGATATATATATGTGTTGCGCACCATGAACTCTTTCAGAATATCGTTCTGGATTGTACCTGCCATTTCTTCCAATTTCGCGCCTTGCTCAAGACCGGCGTTGATGTAGAATGCAAGGACAGGAAGAACGGCGCCGTTCATTGTCATTGACACTGACATCTTGTTCAATGGAATACCATCGAAGAGCACCTTCATGTCCTCGATAGAGCAGATTGACACACCAGCCTTGCCGACATCGCCGACTACGCGTGGGTGGTCAGCGTCGTAGCCACGGTGTGTAGCCAAGTCGAATGCCACTGACAGACCTTTCTGTCCGGAAGCAAGGTTGCGGCGGTAGAATGCGTTTGACTCAGCGGCTGTGGAGAAACCTGCGTATTGGCGGATTGTCCAAGGACGGATGGCGTACATACCGCTGTACGGACCTCTGAGGAATGGAGGAATACCGGCAACGTAGTTGAGGTGTTCCAAGCCTTCAAGGTCTGCTTTAGTGTAGATCGGCTTAACCGGAATAAGCTCCGGAGTAACCCATTTCTCACCTTCTGCAATCGGAGCGTGCTTAACGTTGAAAGCGTCCGATTTGATATCTATGTTTTTGAAATTTGGTCTCATTTCTGTCCTTCTTCTATTTTAATAATTTAGCATTGAATTCCTGCAGTGTCTCGAGGACGTTGCTGCGGACATGAACAAAGTATTTGATGCCCTGGGCTTTCAAGTCTTCTGTGCAGGCTGGGTTGCCGGCTACAACAAACTCGGCGCGGCCGTCGAGCAGCTTGAATGCTTCCGGTGCATATTCTGTGTATTCGTCGTCGCTTGAACAGAGCACCACGATGTCGGCTTTCTTTTCCATAGCGGCGTCGATGCCTTCCTGGATGGTCTTGAAACCAAGGTTGTCGATGATTTCATAACCTGCGCAGGCGAAGAAGTTGGAAGAGAACTGTGCGCGGGCAAGGCGCATTGCCAAGTTGCCGATTGTAAGCATAAATACTTTCGGACGTACTGACGATTTCTCTGTTGCAAGGCGGAGTGCCTCAAAGTCGCTTGCCGCACGTGCTGTCGGGATTGATGCCACAGCACCTTCCTGTGCGTCGTGCTTGCAGCCGCAGTTGCATCCGTCGGTCTTCTCAATCTTGTTGCCTGCAACTTCTGTGAAGTTAGGGAACTGGTTTGTGCCGAGGAGAGACTCTTTGCGGCGGGCAACGTCTTGGTGACGTTTCTTTGATGTCTCTTGGAGCTCTTCCTGGATTTTGCCTTCTTTGATGGCTGCGTAGAAGCCGCCGAGGTCTTCAATGGCAAGGAAGTTTTTCCAAGCAACATCGGCGATTGACGCTGTCAATGTCTCTACATAGTATGAACCGCCGGCTGGGTCGGTGATTTTATCAAGATGGCTCTCTTCCTTGAGCAGCAGCTGCTGATTGCGTGCGATGCGCTCTGAGAACTCGTCAGGATTCTTGAATTGTGCGTCAAACGGAGTGACGGTGATTGAGTCTACTCCTGCCAATGCTGCCGACATGGTTTCTGTCTGTGTACGCAGCAGGTTGACGTGTGCGTCGAATACTGTTTGGTTGAATTTTGTTGTGGCAGCGTGTACGTTCATTTTGCAGGCGCAGTCGCATTCTGGCTGATATTGCTTTACGATTTGTGCCCACAGCATACGTGCTGCACGGAATTTGGCAATCTCCATAAAGTAGTTGGAGGTGATGCCCATATTGAATTTGATGCGCTTTGCAGCCTCGTCGACAGCCACACCAGCGTCGGTGAGTTGCGACATCCACTCGTTTCCCCATGCGAGGGCGTATCCGAGTTCTTGTGCGATGTATGCGCCGGCGTCGCTGAGAAGCACTGTGTCTACAGTGAACACGCGGAGGTTCTTTACAGGAGCGACAATCTCTGTCAATTCTTTTGCCATGGCTTTGATGTCGCCACCGAAGTCAACCCCGTGCTTGAGCAAGCGTACGAACGGGTCGAATTTTACAGAACCGGTAAACTCGTCTGCTTTGCCGTTGGATGTGAGGTATTCAACAAGAGCCTTGGTTGTTGCAACCGCGCATTTCGGGCATGATTCGAAGTTCACTTCTACCTTTGCAAGGTCGATGCCGTCGAGCAGTGTGGCAACGTTGTCGGCTGTGAGTGCTTCTGACAATTTGAATCCGAAAGATGTAACACCTTTGGTTGTCAATGATTTCGCTTTCTCGTTTGCCTCTGCAATGTTTTCTACAACGATGTTTTGGCGGATAAACCATTCGTTGTCAGTGCGTGTGCCGCGTACGAATGGGTATTCTCCAGGTAGCGAGTCAGTTGTTTTAAGATTCTCAATGTCTTCGGCGCGGTACATCGGCTGAACATTGAATCCTTCGTTTGTCCGCCACACCAATTTCTTGTCGAAATCGGCTCCTTTAAGGTCGGCAACGACCTTAGCTTTCCATGTCTCTGTGGAAACGGGAGCAAATTGGTCGAACAATTTTTCTCTGTTTTCTGCCATAGTTTTTATATGAGTTTAGAGTTTAGATAGTGTTTTACTATTCGTTTTTGAGTTTATGTTATACTAACGAACAAAGTTAGTAAAAGAAATCGCGAGAAACGCAATTTTCAGTGATAAAAAAACGCATTGAAGCGCTTCATATATGTTTTTTAATGAATTTTTAGAATTGATTAGACTTTATGGGCGATTTCTATGGAAATATAATTGATTGGAATCTTTGCACTTCGCTGTGTTTTGACTACTTTTGTAATAAAGTTTACAAAAAACATGAGTTGCAAAAGATTCGTTAAACCCAAATGTACGACCGATTTGGGATAAATGGTTGAAAACACAATAGGGATTTACAACTAAAGATAATTCAATAAGTATGGAATCAAGATTATTTCAAGCCTTGAAGGCGTTTAAGGGAGCAGAAGGTTGCGAAGCAAACCTATTTGAAGAGTTTAAGAAAATAGCAGAAGCTGCATTCTTCTCTGGCTATTTCCTTATTAATGGAGGTTGTAAGGATGCATATAAACTAAAGTTGACCTGCATCGAATTCTATTACCACGAGGATGATGGCTATATTAAAGATAAAATAAAATATCTGAAAGGGAAAGATGAATTTGGCTATGCTTTAGGTGCTGTATGTCCGAATCCATCGGGAGTAGATGTTTTGTTTGATGATCCACAAAAGAAATATTATCATGCGTCTTTCTTGATTAGAGGCTATAAAGCTATAGAGCCTGGTAAAAAGGAATGGGAGAATAATGAAAAAAGAAAAGATTGGGCTCCTCATGATTTTTGGTATGATTTCTTTGGTGGAGCAAATATGCTTAACAATGGTAAGTTTAGTATTGAATGGATTGATGATACTGATGAAAAGTCGGGCTATGCAGAACCTATGCCGCGAATCAATATAGAGGACAACAGATTATGGGGATTTAAAAAAGTTGAAAAGCTATGATAACAGAACAATATAAAGATAAAGTTTATTTTTCAAAGTTGTTGTGTACAGATTGTCCCAATATCTATAAGGATATTTGTGAAATTCTTGATGCTAATAATGTGGCACACGAAACCCTTTCTTTGACTAAGGATTATTGGTGTCGAGATTATATGCCAGTACAATATGCAAGTGAGCGTTTCTCTCAATTTGTATACAATCCCGACTATCTAAAAGGAAAGGAAAAATACATTACTAATGCAGATAAGGTGATGAAGAAGATTGAAGGAAACAATTTTATCGTCAATCATTCTTCTTTGGTTATTGATGGTGGCAATATTGTTATCGGCGAAATAGGACTTCCAAATTCCTACACCACGCAATCTTTTATTGTAATGACAGACAAAGTGATGAGAGAAAACGAAGGATTATCTCAAAAGGAGATAGAAACACAAATACAGGATTCTTTCAAACCCAAAGAGTGTAATTCGGATTATGATGATATAACTATAGTATGGCTACCATGGGACCCAAAGGACATTTGTGGGCATACGGATGGAATCCTAAGATTTGTCGATATAAATAAAGATGGGAAAGCTGTTGTATTAGCCAATCTTTCTGTATATGATGATGATATTGCCACACGAATGCGTAATATCCTTATGGAACATTTTTATGTTATAGAGTTGAAACTCTCTGAATATCACGAATTAAGTTGGGTTTATGTCAACGCACTTCAAACGCGTGACGTTATCATTGTTCCTGGTATCGGGAATGCTAAACTTGATAATGAAGCAATGGGGCAATTTATTGCTTTATATCCAGATTATAAAGGTAGAATATATCAAGTTCAGATGAAAGATTTTATCAAAAAATGGGGAGGAGCTTTGAACTGTTGCACATGGACAGTTAGCGAAGACATGTCTAAAATACATCACAATACAGAGAATGATAATAGGTATAAATCTATTATAGAGAAATATCAGAATGACTCTAATAGTGTATGCTTTGATGAAATCCAATTCCTGGGAGATTATTATCCAAGAAAAATAGAGAATGTTAGTAAGGAATTGGATCGTTTGTATTATGGTTTTTAGTACAAGAGTGAGCCGTGAGGAGCATCCCACAGACGAGAAGCACCACCAGCCCTACGCCTTCGTTGACTACGTGAAGGCGAAGTAATCTTATATATGTGTATATTGCGCACAATATCTGCTATAATAGTGTCAAATTATACACGCTATTTTGCGTAATTTTGCAAGCGTAAAAAGAAAGATACATTCTTTTCTCTGTAATGAAATAATATGGATTTTAGGTTTTAGGATATTAGGTTTAGGTTAGTAGTAGATAAGATTGAATTTCGGTTTTAAGTTTATAAAGGTATTCAGCCTTTAAAGGTAATAAGATTGCCTGAGGAACATCGTTCCTTAATAATCTAAAGAGGCGCGGCTCCGTGTTAGGAGCTACGCCTCTTTGTTGTATTGGTTAGCGGAAGGAGGAATAAAAAAAACCAAACGGGCTAATGGACGATTTGGAATAAACAGCAATAACGCCGTGGCGTGATTTCATAAAGAAGTCGCCACGGCGCTTTTTTTCTTTGCTTCAGCCATATCTCGTGTTCCATTTACTGAGTTATTTCGATGAAAGCTATTGTTTAGAAATTGTGCAGCATCCGTGCCCATGGGATTAACTCAAAAAAGCATCGAAATGACAGACAATGTGCCTAAGTGCGACACTTTTGTGGCATATGATATTTCCCCAACATTCTACATTTATGCAGGCCGTGAGCCAGATTACAGATTTTTCGCTACTCAGGATTGGGCTATAGAGAATGGGCCATCGCTGCAGCAAAAGGTCGTAGACTGTTATCGTTCTGGCCGGGCTGAATGGATACTTGTTTACCAGTACGGACAGAGTAACATCAAGGGAGTGCTTGATGAGAATTACGAGCTTTATCGCTACGATGAAAAATATGATCTTTCGCTGTTCAAGAGAAAATTAAAACAAAAGAAACGTGCAACTGTGTGGGTTGCACGTTTCTTTATTGTCGGTTAATCTGTATTAGCCTTTGATGGCTGCGATTCCTGGAAGCACTTTGCCCTCGATAGCCTCGAGAAGCGCGCCGCCGCCAGTAGATACGTACGATACTTTGTCAGCCAAGCCGAACTTGTTTACGCAAGCAACAGAGTCGCCGCCGCCAACGAGTGAGAACGCACCCTTTTCAGTTGCCTCTACGATGGCGTCTGCGATAGCGCGTGAGCCGGCTGTGAAGTTGTCGAATTCAAATACGCCTGCAGGACCGTTCCAGAGGATTGTCTTTGCGTCCTTGATGGCGTTTGCGAAGAGCTCGCGTGTTTCAGGACCTGCATCCATACCTTCCCAGCCTTCTGGGATGTCGTTTGATGGGCAGACCTGAGTGTTGGCGTCGTTGCTGAACTTGTCGGCTGCCACGCAGTCAGTTCCAAGCACGAGGTTCACGCCTTTTTCTTTTGCTTTCTTGATGATGTCGAGAGCGAGGTCGAGCTTGTCATTCTCGCAGATTGAAACACCAATCTTGCCACCTTGAGCCTTTGCGAAAGTATATGTCATACCACCGCAGAGAATCAAGTTGTCAACCTTGTCCATAAGGTTTTCGATGATGCCGATCTTGGTAGAAACTTTCGAACCACCCATGATTGCTGTAAACGGACGCTTGATGTTGTTGAGCACGTTTTCAACGGCTGTAACTTCTTTTTCCATCAAGTAGCCGAGCATCTTGTTGTCAGCGTCGAAATAGTCGGCGATGACAGCTGTTGAAGCGTGACGGCGGTGTGCTGTTCCGAACGCATCGTTAACGTAGCAGTCAGCGTAGCTTGCGAGAGTTTTTGCGAATTCCTTCTGGCTCTCTTTCATTTCTTTCTTGGCTGCGTCGTATGCTGGATCTTCTTTGTCGATGCCAACAGGCTTGCCTTCCTCTTCAGGATAGAAGCGGAGGTTTTCGAGAAGAAGCACTTCGCCCGGTTTCAAAGCTGCTGCGGCGTCGGCTGCCTTGGCGCAGTCAGGAGCGAACTTTACGTCTGTGCCGAGAGCGGCAGCTACGGCGTCCTTAATCTGGCTCAAGGAAAGTTTTGCGTTTACTTTGCCTTTGGGCTTGCCCATGTGCGACATAATTATGAGAGCGCCGCCGTCGGCAAGAATTTTTTTCAAAGTTGGGAGGGCACCGCGGATACGGGTGTCGTCAGTGATTTTGCCGTTTTCGTCCAATGGCACGTTGAAGTCAACGCGCACAATCGCTTTTTTACCTGCGAAGTTGTATTGTTCGATTGTCATTTTATTGAAAATTAATAAGTTAATATTTTCGCTTTGTAACTGTGCAAAGTTAGTTAAAGATTTTTGAATACAGAATTATTTCCGTATTAAAGTTTGTTGTCGGGGTTAAATAATGCCTTTGCCTGCAAGCAGCTGTTCCATTTGCACTTGCAGTTCTTTTGCTTTCTGTCCGGCAACGGTGGCGAAATCTTCTCCGGTCGAGGCGTAGATAATGCCGCGTGAGGAGTTTACGAGCAGACCGCAGTCGTCGGTCATGCCGTAGCGTGCAACTTCCTCAAGGCTTCCGCCCTGGGCTCCGACACCAGGCACAAGCAGAAACTTGTCGGGGACTACACGGCGCACCTCTTCAAACATTTTGCCTTGTGTGGCGCCTACAACAAACATCGTGTTGTTGCTTGTTCCCCATGAAGACACTTTGCTCATCACGTTCTGGTACAGAGGAGTGCCGTCGGCATCCTCGGTGAGTTGGAAGTCGTGCGAGCCTTTGTTTGATGTGAGACCCAAAACGATTACCCATTTTCCTTCGTAGCCGTAGAATGGGGAAATGCTGTCTTCGCCCATGTATGGAGCTACGGTGATGGCGTCAACATCAAGATGCTCGAAGAAGCTGCGGGCATACATTGCGGAGGTGTTGCCGATGTCGCCGCGTTTTGCGTCGGCGATGATGAACTGGTCGGGATAGTTTTGTTTCAGATACTTTATTGTCTTTTCCAAAGCGGTCCAGCCTTCGATGCCGAAGCATTCATAGAATGCGAGGTTTGGCTTGTATGCCACGCAGTAAGGAGCAGTGGCGTCGATTATTGCTTTGTTGAACTTGAAAATCGCATCGGCGTCGTTTTTCAGATGCTCCGGGATTTTCTTGATGTCAGTGTCAAGGCCTACGCAAAGAAATGATTTCTTGCGGCGGATGTTGTCAAGCAGTTCTTTTCTTGTCATTGTTTCGTATCTGATTTTTACAATTCTGTCTCTTTCAGTTTCTCTGCGTTTTCGGCGATAATCAGATTGTCGATGCAGTCTTGGATGTCGCCGTCCATAAACGCCGCAAGGTTGTAGATGGTGTAGTTGATGCGGTGGTCCGTGATTCGTCCTTGCGGATAGTTGTAGGTGCGGATTTTAGCGGAGCGGTCGCCTGTCGACACCATTGTCTTGCGTCGCGACGCGATGTCGTCAACGTATTTCTGATGTTCTTTGTCGTAGATGAACGTGCGCAGACGGGCGAGGGCGCGTTCCTTATTTTTGGGCTGGTCGCGCGTTTCCGTACATTCGATGAGGATTTCCTCCACAACACCGGTGTTGGGGTTCTTCCAGTTGTAGCGCAGGCGCACGCCCGACTCCACTTTGTTTACGTTCTGTCCGCCGGCACCGCCGCTTCGGAACGTATCCCACTTGATTTCGCCTTCGTTGATTTCCACGTCGAATGGTTCAGCTTCTGGCAGCACGGCAACCGAAGCCGCCGATGTGTGTACGCGGCCTTGAGTCTCCGTCGCTGGCACGCGCTGTACGCGGTGTACGCCCGACTCGTATTTCAGAGTGCCGTAGACCTTCTCTCCACTTACTGAGCAGATTATTTCCTTGTATCCGCCGGCTGAGCCTTCGCTGAAGCTCATAATCTCCATCTTCCAGCCTTTTGTCTCGCAGTATTTTGCATACATGCGGAAAAGGTCGCCTGCAAAGATGGCGGCTTCGTCACCACCAGTGCCGCCTCTGATTTCAAGAATCACGTTTTTGTCGTCTTCTGGGTCCTCAGGGATAAGCAACAGTTTGATTTCCTCCTCGATTTCCGGAAGGGCGGCGGTGTTGGCGTCAAGGTCTTCTTTTGCCAGTTCTCGCATATCGGGGTCGGTCTCGGTGTCGAGCACTTCGCGTGCCTCCTCGATGTCGCGCAGCATTTGTTTGTATTTAGAAGTGACCTTGGTCAGCTTCTCAAGGTCTTTATATTCTTTGGTAAGCTTGACAAAGCGCTTCATGTCGCTGATAACCGATGGGTCGGTAATCAGTAGACTTACCTCCTCAAAGCGGGCGTCGATGCCGTCAAGTCTGCTCAAAAGTGTAGATTCTGCCATAAGTTAGATAATTTTTGCAAAAGTAGTCAAAATATGGGAAATCTCAAAGGATTACGCTTTGAGTGCTTCTGCAAATTCTTTGGCAAGTGCTCGGCAGGCCTCGACGGTGTCGGCTGTGCAGCTTTGTTTCATCTCCACGGGGTTGCCGACGACGGTGAGTTTCAGCTTCTCTGTCATGCTGTCGATGGTCTTGGTGGCGGCACCTGCCCATGTGAACGACCCGAGGCGCGCAAACACTTTGCCTCCTACGCTTCGCAGCGCGAGCGACTTAAGCAGGGAGTCGATGCGGGGGAAGACAGAGCCGTTGTAGGTTGGAGATGCGATGACAAGCCCTTTGTATTTGTAGATGTCGCTGATGACAAACGACTCGTCGGCATACGAAACGTTGTGGATGCGGATGTTTCTGACTCCTTCTTCAGCGAGCATGCGGGCGAATGCCTCGACCATCTCTTCGGTGTGCCCATACATTGAGGCGTATGCTATTACCACGCCGTTCTCGCTTTCGCCTTTGCTGAGGCGGTCGTAGATGCCTATCACTTCCGTGGCTTGTCGGTGCCATACCGGGCCGTGAGTCGAGCAGATGTAGTCCACAGCCACACCGCTCAGTTTCTGCAGTGCTTTCTGTACGGGGAGTCCGTATTTTCCGACGATGTTTGAGTAGTAGCGGGTCATTTCGGGGAAATATAGAGAAGTGTCCATCTCTTCATCGATGATGCCTCCGTTGAGGGCTCCGAAGCAACCGAAGGCGTCGCCAGAGAACAGGGTTTTGTTTTCTACGGCGTATGTCATCATAGTCTCAGGCCAATGCACCATCGGAGTGAGCGCGAATTTCAGAGTCTTGCCGCCGAGGTCGATGGTGTCGCCGTCTGCCACGGTCAGCGTGCCGTCGCAGATGCCGTAGTATCCTTTGAGCATGTCGATTGTCTTTGCGTTGCCCACGATTGTCAGGTTGGGAAACGCGGCGCGCAGTGTCTGCACGGCACCGGTGTGGTCAGGCTCCATATGGTTGACGATGAGATAGTCTGGCGCGCTGTCGTTAAGAATGTCTTTGATTTGGACAATCTGCTCGAAAGCGTGGGATATTTCCACACCGTCGATGATTGCGGTTTTGTCGTTGCCAGCCACAAGGTAGGAGTTGTACGACACTCCGTAGGGCAGCGGCCACAATCCCTCGAATCTTGTTGTGGTGCGGTCGTTTGCACCTACATAATATATACCGTCTGTTATTTTCTTTGTAAGCATAGTAGTTTTATATTTTTTGTTTCTTTATTTATGTTTACTCCATAAAGCATCCATTCTTTCCGTCATTCTTGCTTCCTGCGGATTTTGGCAGGCGTTCCAGAACTTTTTGTCGCTGATTTCGTGTGGCAGATAGTCCTGTTCCACAAAATTTCCGGGATAGGAGTGCGGATATTTGTAGTCGGCGCCGTAGCCCATCTCTTTCATCAGTTTTGTCGGAGCGTTGCGCAGATGCAGCGGCACAGGTAGGTTGCCCGTTTGGTCGACAAAATCCAGCGCCTCGTTGATGGCGTTGTATGCAGAGTTGCTTTTGGGCGATGTGGCGAGATACACGACACATTCCGAGAGGATTATGCGTCCTTCCGGCCAGCCGATTTTCTGCAGGGCGTCGAAGGTGGCGTTTGCGAGCAGCAGTGCGTTTGGATTGGCAAGTCCGATGTCCTCGGCAGCTGAGATGACCAGTCTACGGGCGATGAATGCCGGATCCTCGCCGCCTGCAATCATTCGGGCAAGCCAGTAGACTGCGGCGTCGGGATTGCTTCCGCGTATGCTCTTGATGAATGCCGAGACGATGTCGTAGTGCATCTCTCCGCCTTTGTCGTATGCCATTGGGTTCTGTTGCAGCCGTTCGGTGACGATGTCGTTGCGCACCACGATAGGCTCGTCGTCACCCACCGACTGGCTCAGCAGGTCGAGGATGTTGAGCATCTTGCGGGCGTCGCCTCCGGCAAAGCGGAACAGTGCTTCGGTCTCGACCACCTCCACCTTGCGTTGCTTCAGCTCGCTGTCGCATATGATGGCGCGATGCAGCAGTTCGTTCAAGTCGGTGTCTGTCAGCGGTTTCAGTACGTAGACCTGCGCTCTCGATAGCAGCGGGCGGATGATTTCAAACGACGGGTTCTCGGTGGTGGCGCCAATCAGCGTGGCTGTGCCTGTTTCCACGGCGGCAAGCAGCGAGTCCTGTTGCGACTTGTTGAAGCGGTGGATTTCGTCGATGAAAAGGATTGGGCGGTGCTGGCTGAACATGCTCGAGGCGTCGCGTTTGCATAGCGTCAGCACGTCGCGCACGTCCTTCACTCCGGAATGCACGGCGGAGAGCGTGTAGAACGGAGCCTGCACCTGAGAGGCGATAATCTTGGCGAGTGTGGTCTTTCCCACGCCCGGAGGTCCCCACAGGATGAAAGAGGAGATGTGTCCCGACTCAATCATCTTGCGGAGTATGCATCCTTCTCCGACGAGGTGTTTCTGTCCGATATATTCATCGAGCGACTTCGGTCGCAAGCGTTCTGCTAAAGGTTCGAAAGTCATGTCTGTACAACGGGTTTAAAGTTTCACACTCTTCACGATTTTGTCGTCGATTGCCGCCACGCTTTTGCGCGCCTTGTAGTACGCCGTACGCGACGAGAATCCCGATTCTTCGGCAATTTCCTCCTGTTTTGCCGCCGGATGCGCCTCCTTGTAGAGTGCGGCGTGCTGCAGGCGGAACATGTTCACGAGGTTGTAGTATCCCAGTTGGGTTATGTATTTGCTTGCGGCGTTGACTTTGCCTTTCGGGATTTCCGACAGCACTTCCGATTTCTGCAGATGCGGCTCGCGGTAGCGGCGGAGTATTATTGACAGCACTTCGTCCCCGATGGCGTCTATTTCCGACGGCGAATCGGTCGTGGCGGTGTCCTTGCTGCCGTCGTTTGCCGGGTCGGGCTCCTGTTTGTTTGTAAACAGCTGTTGCGGGTGCAGGATTATGCACAGCATGTAAATCATCGCTGCCGACGTGATAAGGTCGACGGCGAGTTTGCACCAACGGCTGTCGGAGACAAACACAGCCCACATCAGTGCAATCCAGCAGAGCGGCAGGGGGCGCC
>ERZ779890.360-NODE-360-length-50451-cov-6.265815_pt1 | contig 50451 bp, 37 predicted proteins | sample MGYA00511553_ERZ779890 | MGnify/ENA primary metagenome ERZ779890 (study PRJEB29588, sample SAMEA2152064) | human gut metagenome | biome: human gut; feature: human-associated habitat; material: faeces | place: Denmark | collected 2008/2010 ... | reverse complement strand
TTTTCATGGTTCCCAAGAACGACCGCCGTGGGGAAGGGCCGCTGGTCCAGCCAATCTAAGTCAGCATTGTCCCTTTCGTCACCGAACCAGATCCCTCCAAAATCTCCGCATATCAGGGCCAGGTCCTCCTTTGTCATGGAGTTCTGTTCCGGGAAGATGTCCGGTCGGAACCGCCTGAAATCGCCGTGGGTGTCTCCCGTGATGTAAATTGCCATTTTCTCAGTTCTCCTTATTGTTATTTTAGCATACCGTCTGCTCGATTTCCACATCGCTGTCCCGCAGCCTGACCAGGATGGTTTCAGCATCGATGACGGTGATCCGCTCCACCATCTTCCGCACCACCTCGTCATCATATTGCGTAAATCCCTGGCTGTTTTGGGCAATGAATTCTCTGAATTCTTCCACACGGGATTCCTGGTTAGCTTTCCGAAGCGCATCTGCTTTCGCGGCGGAGATGGCGTCCGTCAGGGCCTGCTTTTCGTCCGCCAGTTCTTTCAGCTGGTCGGTGAGGGTGGTATCCGCCATGTTTGCCAGCACTCGGTCTAACAGACGGTTCTGCTGCTCGGTCAGTTCCTCCAGCCTGCGTTCCATAGCCAGCAGGTCCACAGTGCTGTCCTGGGGGCCGCATTTGGCGGCACAGACGATGTCAAGCACCTCATCGTGGAACTCACTGTTTTGCCTGGCTGCCCGATTCAGGACAGTCAGGATGGCGCTTTGCAGCTTGTCCTCCGGCATGGTCGGGGATTCGTGGCAGTATTTCTTGCCGAACTCCAACCGGGAGATGCACCGCCAGACGATTCGCTTCTCTCCGTTTCTGGCCCAGGTGCAGCGTTTATAAGGGGTGCCGCACTCCCCGCAGATTAGCTTTTCGCTGAGTGCGTACTTGCCGGAGTATTTTCCCTGTTCCGTCTTGCCGCTTTTTTGCATGACCTTCCGTTTGCTGGCCCGTCGTGTCATCTCCTCACGCACCTGTTGGTAGATGTTCCGGGGGATGATGGCCGGATGGTTGTTTTCAATGTAATATTGGGGCAGTTCCCCGTTATTCTTTTTCACTTGTTTGTTAATGCAGTCGGTGACGTAGGTCTTTTGCAGCAGGGCGTCCCCGATATATTTTTCATTGCAGAGGATGCTGTGGACGACCTGATGCGACCATGCCTTGACTCCCTTGGCCGTGGGGGTTCCCTCCCGGTCCAGTTCCTTTGCGATCTGGCCCTCACTGCATCCGTCCAGGTATCTCTGATAAATGCGGCGAATCACTTGGGCCTCCTCCGGCACGATCTCCGGTTTGCCATCCTCGCCCTTGCGGTAGCCCAGCATGGTGTTATAATGGAAGTTGACCTTGCCGTCTTTCATGGCCATGCGGATACCGAGGCCCACATTGGTACTGAGGGACTCACTTTCCGCCTGGGCGAAGCCGCTGAACAGGGTGATGAGGAACTCGCTGGATACCGTGAGGGTATTGATGTTTTCCTTTTCGAAGATAACGCCGATGCCTCTGGCCTTCAGCATTCTTACGATCTCAAGGCAGTCCACCGTATTTCTGGCGAAGCGGGAGAGGGATTTTGTGAGGATGAGGTCGATCCTGCCGCGCTTGCAGGCGGTGATCATGCAGTTGAATTCCTTCCGCTTTTTCATGCTGGTTCCCGTGATCCCCTCATCAGCGAACAGACCAGCCATCTCCCAATCCGGGGTCTCCTCAATTTTTTGGCTGTAGTACGCTTTTTGGGCAGTGTAGCTGTTGATCTGCTCCTCGCTGTCGGTGCTGACGCGGCAGTAGGCCGCCACCCGCTGCTTGCCGTGCTGTCCATTTCTTCCCGCAGATGCCCTGGGCTTCGTAGCGGGAATACATCGAACAGTCCGTTCCGAAGCTGTTTGTTCCATGATGTTTCTTCCTTTCTATAATATTATCGACTTAAAGAGTATTTTCGCTGATGCGGATACATCTATTATGAAAGATTGCTGAGTTACTTCAAATAGGATTCGCAACGGCCCAGCAGTGTGGCTATTCTGACTGGTTAAAGCAACTGTTCTAACTGCACATCAGTGGCCGCTACCGCGCGCATTGTGCAGATGCTACACAAGTGCAGATACAAAGTACTGCTGGTTTATAGATATTGGCGTATCGCCAATATCCACCTTGACAAATGTGATCTGTTGCATTACAATGAAGTTGGCGAAACGCCAATACCGCTCTTGATAACATCAACTTGCATAGGAGGTGCTCCTTATGGAATTATCTGATAGACTAAAGGAACGACGGCTTGCTTTAGGGCTTACTCAACAGCAGGTGGCCAAGAAAATTGGAGTTGACACTACTACTTATGCGCACTACGAAAGTGGACGCCGCACACCTGATATTAATAGGCTACGAATGTTGTGCGTCTTATTCGAAATATCTGTTGAAGATCATTTTCCCATTGTTCGGACTCTTGAATATCCACCAGAGTTGCTCAGGACACTTTCTGAGACTAAAGAACGGGTGGCAAAGGAGTTGGCTGTACTCGAGGCAACTTGTGACAGTATTTCACCGCATGATCTGCTTTGGAGAACGCGAGACCTGATGGATCAGCTTAAAATTGCCATAGATCCAGTCCAAGAAATCCGGACAAAAACAATGGATGCTCCCGAAATGGATCTAAGTGGATTATCGAATGGACAAACGATTATGCGTGTAAACTATCGGCCGGAAGATTGGCTTCTGCTCTCTGAAAGTATTCAGCTACAGTCTAAAGCAATAAACTTTATATTTGAGAAACAACAAGTTTCACCAAACTGAACACATAAAAATAATGTAAAGTCAGCAGGAAGATTCTTGCTACCTTTTGTTGCGTTTTGGGAGGTGGCTTTACATTATCCTTGATTAAAAGTGCAGTGTAATGGTTTGGTCAGGTTCTATGGTGATATGAGACACGATTTTGGCAAATCGGCCCCAATCCACAACGCCTGATGTGCTGTCCCTTTCGTGCGGAAGTATACTGCTCTCACAGCAGTCGTACCGGGCGGATGCCCCTTGCAGGATGAGGGCTACGGCGTCCATCCCATCGGTAGGCTGCTCCAGTGTGCGGTCAATGGCGTTGGCCAGACGAATGACCTCCGCAGAGGGCGTGTAAGGCTTGCTTTCCGGCTTGTCATGCTCCGCAAGCTGCCGTGCCGTCTGCGCAAGCAGTTCATCCATTCGTACCGCTATCGCTGCATTGCAGGTGTCACATTTTAGACGAATCAGACCATTGGATTTTCCTCCAGGTCTCAGCAGTCTGGTATGGCAACAACCGCTTCTCAGCTTCGGCCAGAGGGCATCCGTTTCCGTTCTTCTGGAAACCTGTCCCGCTGACTTTTCAGAGATTTTGGCTTGTACCTGCCGAAACGTGTCCATATCAATCATGGGTGGATACCCATCCCTGCCGGTGTAGCGGGGATTTTCCAGCACCCGCTTGACCTTATGCTTGTTCCATTCAGGTGCCTCCTGGCAGTAGGGGATGTGGTCGGCATTGAGTTCGTCCGACAGCTTCTGATAGGACAGTCCCGCCAGATACTCGGTGAACACCTGGTGGACGATGATTTTCTCCTCTCTGTGGATCACAATGTCCCCGTGATCCATTTTGTACCCATAGAGCATTTTTCGATTGACCATTATCGTTCCTCCAAAGTTTCGGTAAATTCCAGACCGCCGTAGAGCCGGAAGCGGATGGTTGTCTGTGACTCCGCTGTGATCCGCTCCACCAGCAGGGCGAACAGGGCGTCATCGAAGCTGTCCAGCCGTTCCGGCCCGTCCTGGATGACCTCCACCGTGCGGTGGATGCTTTCCACCTGCTCGTCAATTTCATCATTACAAAGCAGTTTTCTCCGCTGCCTGCGCAGTTCCGTCATTTTGGCATTCAATTCCGTCTGCCGTGTGGCAAGGGCCATGGCGTCCAGCAGTCCGGCGGTGTGCAGTTTACTGAGGTTGTGGTTCTGCTCGGCTGCTGCCGCAATGGCTTCGTTAATTGCCAGCATGGCTGGATTTCCCCGGTTGAGAGCGTCTGTCAGGCTGGAGAGCTGCTTCAACACCGGCTGGAGGATGATGCCCTCGTTGGCTTTCAGCTTGTGGTACATCCGCAGGAAAGCGGCGAAAATGCGCTGCTCACTGATTCTGCCGTTGGGACAGCTGCTGGCTTTTCTGTCGTGCTTGTGGCAGACCCATGTGACATATCCAGACTTGGTAACTCGTCTGATATATACCGTCCCGCACTGGCCGCAGACGATCTTTCTGGCGAGTGTGTAATCACCTGGTTCGGATGGAACTCTTTCCGCTCTGCGCTTCATAAGTTCCTGTGCCTTTTGGAAATCCTCCCGGCTGATAATAGCGGGGTGTGTATTCTCTACATAGTATTGATCCGCCTCACCATGATTGTCTTTTCGGATGAAGGGGAAGGTGTTGAGCGTATAGGTTTTCTGGCAGAGGGCATCCCCGATGTATTTCTCATTTTTCAAGATTTTCTGGATAGTTTGTGGATGCCATGCCTTTCCGCCGTGCATGGGGGCGAGATTTCGTCTGCTCATTTTCTCCGCAATCCATGCGGTACTCCGCCCTGCGAGGTAGGATGCGAATATCCACCTTACCACCTTCGCCGTTTCTTCTACGATCTCCAGATTCTTTCCATCAACGATGCGGTATCCCAGGGGGGGCGCGCAGGTGATGAACTCGCCCCGCTCCATCCGCCGCTGGTAGCTGATCCGCTGGTTCTTTGAGATAGAGACGGATTCTTCCTGGGCCAGAGTGCCGAAAACGCTCACCATCAATTCTGAGGTGAGCGTTCCGGTATCAATATTTTCTTTTTCAAACTTGACCGTCACTCCCAGCGAGGACAGTTCCCGCAGGGTGACGAGGCAGTCACGGGTGTTTCGGGCGAAGCGGGAGATGGACTTGACCACCACTTTATCGATCTTGCCTTTCCGGCAGTCGTACATAAGTCGCTGAAAGTCCTCCCGCTTGTCCATCCGGGTGCCGGTCAGGCCCTCGTCAGCATAGATGTCTACCAATTCCCAACCGTCATGCTCATCGATCAATCGGGTGTATGCCTTGATCTGGGCTGCGTAGGAATGAAGCTGGTCGGCGGAGTCGGAACTGACCCGGCAGTAGGCCGCCACCCGCAGCATATCTTTTGGCGTTGCCGTGGGGGCGATGATCTTAACATTACTCATGACAGGTCAACTCCTATCATAAAATCATGGAATGATGGTACAGACAATTAAATCATTCAAATAATTGACCGCTGCTTTTCGACTGTCGAAGCCGTTGATGTATATGGTGTATCCCCCGGTGGTAAATTTTTCGCCGTCCTCATAGCCGTGTCTTTCGGCTTCTGCGGCTGTCAGTATGCGTGCCTCAATTGTCCCATTTGGCAAGTATTTCTGTTCAGTATAGATACTGTATTCCATGGTATCTGCCCTCCTATCTTTTTTGGCAACGCAACCATATCACACTGCGGTGAGAATATCCAACACTATTCCCAAACAGCGCAGGGACGGTATTTCTCCACCGCCAGTCGCTTTGCTTTGGCCAGTTCGTTATCGGTCAGAAATCCATCTGCGGCCAACTTGTCCAGCAGGTCCACCGCCAGCAGGTACCGCAGTTCATTTTGTACATTCATCAGGCACACCCCTCCAGATAGTAGTCCTTGCCCTTCCGCTGGCGGATGAACCGCTCCACCTCCCGCAGACTGGATGTCTGGCGCATGGTGGGCAGGGCTGCCAGCATCTCCTCCCGGTACCGTTTCTGGCCCCGCTCATCCAGAATGGCAATGACGCAGGTATCGGACTCCGTTCGGATAGCCCGCCCAAAGCCCTGACGCAGCTTAATCTGCATTTCCGGAACGGCCACATTCTGAATAAATTGGCGAAGGGAAGCGTATTCCTCCCGCTCTTTTTCCTTCAGTGCGTCAGGATAGGCGAAGGGCAGGCGGGGAATCACCAGCAGGGATACGCAGTCGCCGGGGAAATCAAAGCCTTCCCATGCCGCGCCTGTGGCCAGCAGTACAGCCCCCGGTGTTTGCCGAAACAGCTCCGTCATGTGCATGGCGTTTCTGCCCAAGGTAAATAACGGGAAGCTGAGTTCCCGCTCCCGCAGCCTATCCTTTACCGCTGACATGGCGGCGTAGGAGGTGAACAGCACCAGCGCATGGCCCCAGGCCGCGCGGATGAGTTCCGCGATTTCATCTGCCAATTCATCATAGTACGTTTCCGAGCTTTGACTCGGTGGAAGCTGCGGCAAGTACAGCAGACAATTCCGCTTATAGTCAAAGGGAGAAAGAGAAACTGACTCCGTTACGCGCCGCCCGTCCATCAGTCCAGTCTGCGAACGAAAACGGTGAAAGTCATCCCCTACAGCCAAAGTCCCAGAGGCCAGCACAAAAGCGTGTTCCGGCCTCCACAGGACTTGGCGCATCTGTTCCGTCAAATCTGAAACGGTGGCGCACAGCATGGTTCCGCCATCGCCGTCATCCGCTGTGTAGAGGATCATATTCGTTCTCGGACTACTCAAGAGGGACACCGTGCCACGCAGCTTTTCCAACTGCCTGCGCCCCTGCGCCGACAGCAGCCTGCCGACCTGTTTCTCAATAACAAGAAGAGATCGGCTGGGGATCGTCAGTAAGCGAAGGTACGCATCCAGGGGTTCGGTTTCCTCTCTGGGCTGCGTGAGCTTGCGGAGCAGCGACCCCATCGTGTCTGTCAGTACATCTGCTGCCAGCAGATATCGTTCCGCGCGGAGCTGGTTGATCATGCTTTGGATGTCACTGGCAGTCAGCGTCATGCCGAACATCTCCCGTGCCGCTTCCGGCAGCTTATGGGCTTCATCTACGATGATGACGCTATGCTCCGGGAAAATGGGTCGTTTGCCCTGACTGCGGTGGATGGCGTCCGCCAACAACAGATTGTGGTTGCAGATCTGGAACACATATCGATCCGCGTCGCAGCGTTTCAGGAAGCGCTTGTACCGGCAGTCCTGATGATCGCAGTCACAGAACTGTGGAACGCAGACACGTTCCCGGTCATACCCGCTGAGATGGGGGACATTGTCCATGTCCAGCGTTCCCTTCAGCGTGCGAAGGGCGTCGGCGGCTGCCGGATCTTTCTTTTGAAAGTTCACCTGACGAAGCCGCCTTTGCAGGCGTTCGTCGCAAACATAATGACCTTTTCCTTTTCGGATCACAGAGAACAGCGGGCGGTCAATCTGTCCGTCTGCCAGCAGGATGCAGGACAGCAGCGGAAGGTATTCCGTCTGCACGGCGTTCTGCAAGGCGATGCTGGAGGTTGAGATAATGACGGGCTTGCGCAGCGCCTCCGTGTCGGATCGGTTGGCCGCTGCGGCAGCTACCAGATAAGCGTAGGTCTTGCCGATGCCGGTGCCTGCGTCGCACAGGGCGATGCCACCGTTCAGCATGGTATCCAGCATCCGGTGGCTGAGCTTGATCTGCTCGGAACGCTCCGCCATGCCCTGGGCAGGCAGCAGGTCTTTGAAAATATGGTCGATCATGGCGTGGGCTTTCTGCCTGTTTGTATCATTTGTATTCATCCGTGGATTTCCCCTATCATGATAAAAAGTATTTTTGTCATTCGTTTCACCGTATTTGCAGCTCGCGCCCCGGTGGATAAAGGGAACAGTACGGACAGAAGGCGGCTACCTTCTCACGGGCGTATTCCTGGGGTCTCTACTGCTTTCAACCCCAGGGCAGCCCAGCCTCATCATGCTGGCCAGTGCGTTGTGTCTCATTATTTGCCCGAACAGCGTCGATGCCAGCCGGTTTTGCCACGACCGACCCGTCACAGGTTTCATCGCTCGCCGGAGAGAATTCCTCCGGGTCATGGCGCACACTGTGCGAATGCTCATCTGTCCGGGCGGTTGCCCGTACTGCTGGTATGCACTTTTCAAGGAGCAGTGAGAGGCAAATATCCAATGTCCCTCACTCTCCCTCCCGGATAACCGTGGGGTGGATAAAGGAAATCCAAAAAATTTTTTATTGTGCCTTGCAGCACGGGGACATCAATGTGTCGAAATCGTGTTCACGAAGAGAGAATGCTTGCCGAGGCTTTCCGGCTCATGATACTTTAATATTTGGTATGAGGACCCTGACTATCGGGAAGAAACATTGGTGCGTTCGGTGCAAGATGGCACGATTCTGGAGAGCCTTTCTGGTGATGTTCGCATTATGCCGAACGGGGAAAGATGGCTTATTAAATGAACCTTTTAGAATATGCGCTGCCAGCGGGAATTGATAAATTCTCTTTAAATAGCGGTAAAAAGGCATTCCAGCCTCCGTATTACAAATCACAATATTGAGAGAGCCGGGCGAAGCACAAAATGCTTCACCCGGCTCGTTTCTATTGCCTCGAATGGCCGATGTATTAGGCAAAGATCATGCGGCGCAGCTTTTCCAGCAGCTTATCCCGGCGATAGAGGACAGTCCGGTGGTACACCCCCAACTGCCTGGCATATTCGCGTGCGGGAATGCCCTCAAAATACAATGCTTGTAGAAGCTGACGTTCCGCGGTGTTCAGACCGGACAGCGCTTCTGTCAGCTTTTTGAGCTGCATCGCAGTTTCACTGCTTTCCTCCTGCTCCAGAGTGGTATCCTCGGCACTGGGAACCAGATCCACGCCCAGCGGTTCGAGAGGAACATCATCCTCCAGCAGCTTGTCCAGAGACAGGAGCTTTCCGGCTTCCATCTCTTCACGGACATACCGCTCCCGGCGATCTGCCTGAGAGTAGGCTCGATACACGTCCTCCGGCACCTCCACATCGATTCCATCCACGGTGATGATGTAGGAAATGATCTCACTGGCATCGTTTTTGACCTGTCTATAATTACGGCTTTCCCGCCATTTTTTCATTTATCATGACTCCAATCTCAGAAATTTTTGAAAATCTGAGATGAAGTCATGGATATTTGGCGATGTAGGGCTGCCAGAGCTGGCGCATAGAAGTCCTTTCCGCCTTTCAGCATGGCGAAAAGGGTACAAAAAAGAGCCTTACGCATAGCCGAAAAGCTACTTGTAAGGCTCCTAACGCTTATTTCCCGCTTGCGTCTTGCGACGTCGGGTGGTTGGTGCTCTTGACGAAGTCAGATAATGTTGATTGAGTTAGATTTTCCTCGAGATGCCACACTGCACAGCGGCGGCAACGGGAAGTGGCGGTCGATACAAGATCACAATGCCGATTTGTGTTCCGCACTTTGGACACTTGGCGATGAGATCCGCGGAATCATCCTTTCCCATGGCGAACAGGCGATATTGGGACATGATCGCTTCCGCGGGAATATCCACGATGCGGCCTTTCAGGCAAACCGGACAGCGAAGAGACTTGCGGGCTTCTTTTTCCATAGCGCCTCGATTTCTCTGTTCTTTATTTTGAGAACAGCATCCTAAAATTTTCCTATCTCACAGAAGATGGTGGTTTTCCAGCCGGATGCGCATGGCCTGCTTGGAGACTTGAAAAATATCAGCCATGTCAGCAACCAGCTTCTGCCGGTCTCGACCGGACTGGAGCCGGTAAAAGCAGCGCTTCACCTGTGGCAGCGGCATCAAAAGAATAGAGCCGAGCAGGTTTGCCTGTGACTCAAACGTATTGTTCTGCGTTTCGGTGATACTCTGCCCTGTCACCATGGCCGCGCGTTTGCCAGTGCCGCTATATATCTTCTTGTGCAGCAGCCAATGTGCCAGCTCATGGGCGCAGGTAAACCGCAGCCGGCCTGTGGAGGAATCCTCTCCGCAGAGGGAGCTATCAATGAATATGGTACCACCCTTGACCGCAATAATGGTATATCCGGGGATATCGTAATCATAGATGATGGTGCCGCCATCATCAAAAATTGTTTCGCCCAGGACACAGCCGGTTTTCCGCAGGCACTGGTATTCCAGCGTGAGGCCCTGTGCCTCGATAATGTTTTCAATGGGAATCATAGTGGGAGCGCCATAATAGAGAGACGGATCATAGGCGGTGATGACTTCGCGGGCGATCCCCTCCAGAGCCTGTTCCCTGTAAAATGGTGTTCTCATGCCTTGCTATCACTATCCTCTCTCATTCGCCGGTTGATCCGGTCGATAAAGTCCTGCCATTCCTTGTCGGTGGCGTCTGCCTCTTTGGCAGTGCGGAGCGCCGTGCGGACGATCTCCCGATCCATGATGTAGTCCGGGAGATCTGCGGAAACCCGGTCCTGACGGGACTTCGCTGCCAGATCAAGCATCTGCTCGCGGTCTGCTTTGCCGAGCTGTAGTAGCAAGGCCAGCCGCTCGAGGTATTCCTGCACAGGTGCCGCACGTCGGTCATTCTCGATATTGCTCACATAGACGGGGGACAGGCTGAGCTTTGCTGCTAAACCGCGGAGAGTCATTCCGCAGGCGATTCTCCGTTCTCGAACAAAGCTGCCAAAGGTCTGATTCATGCCGTTCACCTCCTACCTGCTGTGTTCTCTTGCCTGTGAACAATGTCAGTATAGCAAACATGTGTTCGATTGACAAGGCAACAAAAAAGAGGTGTTCCCCGCAGGGAACACCTCGGAACGTAAGCACAGAATAAATGACAACCATCTCAGTGAGGAGTAGTTTTTGAGGCGGTGGCCCTTTATACGTGCTCAAGTTTAGCCATTGTTTTGTTCTGCTTTCCGCAACTGGCCAGATGAACAGTCGTGCCTACTACGAAGCTTTCGAACTTGCTTCGTACAGCTCCGTCCAGATCTCGCTGCCATTCTTGTCGTAGGAATGACCATGTCCATTGCTGGCCTCCATCACCTGATAAAAAGCCCAGTGACTTGTCGGCACGTCGGGGAAGCGGCGAACATTTTCATTGTTGGTGTAGCTCTGATCCGCACTGCGCGCCAGCATGCGGTTCACGATTGCGGCGGCCTGTGCGCGACTGATTTTTTCATTGGGCTGGAAGGTGTACTCGTCCATTCCCGTGATCCATCCATAGTTCACCGCTGTGAGGACACAGCCATAGAACCAGTCATCAGTGCTTACATCGCGGAACTTCAACGCATTGCGGTTATCCGCCTTGGCAAAGCGGGTCGCAATAGCTGTAAACTCAGCACGCGTGATTGAGCGCTCTGGCTCAAACTTGCTGTTACCGATACCGCGGACAATACCGAGAGAGGCCAGCGCATTGACCGCCGTGTAATACCACGCGTCCTCCGAAACGTCAGAAAAGCTCGTCGTAACCGTAACGTCCTTATTCAGAAGCAGGTTATAGAACATCTGACAGGCCTGTGCACGTGTAAGGCTATCGTTCGGGCCGAAATAACCGGTATCGTAGCCATGCATAAATGCGACGTGCGTTTCAGTATCCAGCAAGTCAGCCACGCCGGTCACCTTGGGATCGGTAACGGACGGCTCAACAGGTGTCGGTGTGGGATTGGGTCTGGGACGGTTGTCATGATCCTTATCATCCGGCTTCGGTGTCGGAGGATTCGGATTGCTGCCGTCAGGCTCGGCGGTTGCCGTGATGATAACATCACCGGTCACCGCGGCAATATTGATCTCACCGGTGCTTGCGTTGTAAGCCCTTTCGGTAATATCGGTTTCGCCCATCAGCACAGAGACAGTCTTCATGATATAACCGGACTTGACGGTGAGCTTATTCGTATAGCTTGCTCCCTGCAAAACCGCGGTAGTCTGCTGATCCTCTGCTGTCACATTGGCCAGATTCAGTGCAACACCGTGAGGAACGTTATTCACATACCATCTCGCATAGAGCGTTATAACCTGTCCATCCGTCTTGATCAGGCTGGCGGGGTTGGCGTCATTCGACAGAATCGCACCACCGCTCGGCGCAGTCGACCAGCCCAAGAAGCTGATGTTGTCTGCGTAGGGTTCAAAGCCGATCTTGTCGATTTCGCTGCCGATCTCCTTGAGCGTATAAGCCTCATTGAACGCAACATTCGCTCGATCCACCACGGTCTGGTTCCCTGCAGCAGTGTATTTACCACCGTTGGCGTTGTACTGTACCGTTCCGCGGAACGGCTCCCATGCAGCAGTGTAGGTGATCACAATGTTCTGTCCGAGCGCCGCAGCAGTGCGGAACTGCTCCAGATCAAGCACATCAGAGGCAGGAATACGATAGGTATTTGCATTATCCGTATAGGTCTTGCCGTTGTCGCTCGTCGTCAGCGCAACTTCTGTGCCGTCGATGGTCAGCGTTGGCCTCCAGAGGAAGGTGAACGTGCCGTTCACGGTATTTCCGAGCTTGTAGCGCAGCTGAGAATACGAATGGAGAGCGTTTGTATTCGGATAATACGTCGAGGTAACCTTTGCCGTCGAAGTGTCAGGTGCGGCAGGTGCATCGGCAGGAACACTGCCGGTGTACTGATACTGCACTGTTACTTCGGGCACATTGGCCTGATTCAATGTCCAGATACCGGTCAAGGTCAAATTATCAGCAGGCATTTCAATCCTGGTTCCCGGTTCGATCATTGCACCAGTGTCCGAGCGTTTCCAGCCGGTAAACGTGTAATAACTCGGGTAGCCCATGGGTGCCGACGCAACAGTGATCTGCTCATTCTCCGTGCGGGACGTGACAGCAGGAAGCGTCACGTCGGCAGGGATATCTCCCGTGAACTCGTACTTGAACTGATATGTTGTGCCGGGGTTAGGATCAGCTTTGATTGCCTGCCACAGACGATATGTTATAGGAATACCGGTTAAATGTTCTGTCATCAACATAAATGCCAACAATCTTTGCCCAGTAGCTGGTTGGAATGACACTTGTCAGTATGCCATTCATTTGAGAATATCTCGGTGGTTTTACATAGTCCAGGTGATTATCTAAAGTACTGGTTGCAACCTTTTCGACATCCAGCTCTACTTCCATATGTCCATAGGCGGCCTTGAGTTCCATACCATTCTCCGGCATTTCGAGCACACTGCCAGGCCGATAAATCTTCCCCTGGTCAGCAGTGTCTGCTGCATTCCAGCCGCCAAACGATTCATCCCCGCGCGCGAGTCCACGGCCATCCGGCAGAACCACACGCTGTCCCGGCAACGCCTTGATCGGCTCTACCGCGTCTCCCGTTCCGCCGTTCAGATCAAACGAGATATCTCGATAGGCACGGTCAACAACAGCTTCCGGAAATGTCGTGCTCAGGTTGGCGGTGAGCTCATCAAACACGCCCGTGTGCACACCGCCGCTTTGTCCGGCGCTCTGTGCATCGATAGTAATGCCTTGCAGAACCGTCTGCGCTTCGTACACGTCTGCATTCAGATCCAGTTCAAAGACGATGTCATAGTCGGTCTGCCGACGCAGATGCTCGATCTGAACGGCCACACTTTTGTTGTCTTTCGAGGGCGTTGCCATGATCTGTGAACTGCCGCGTGCAGACTCCACATAAACATCGGTAACCTTTTTCACGATGCTCGTACCGTTATTCGATTCACTGAGTTCGAGTTTGTAGGTAAGGTCATGATAGTGGTCATAGGCAATATTCTCAAGGCCATCGCGCATTGCCTTACGGAATGCTGCCGCGTTGCTGCTCGCATACGCCGCCTTGGCAGGAACGCTGTCATGCGTTCCTGTGTACTCGGTCGCATACTGCTTGAGCAATTCGTTCGGCGTATCCGTGCCGAGCTGCCATGTGATCAGCGCGTCGGTGTCGGCACTGCCATCCATGTTCAACGCATCGTGCAGAGCTTTGAGCTTACTCTCAAATGCCGCATTGCCAACCTCGACGAGTTCCTTGCCCAGCACCCAGAAAACAATGGTCGGATACGAACTTCTTTCGCTGTTTTTTAGAGACTTCACTTCAGCAAGCGCTGCATCAAGTGCCGTGATCTCATTTGCCGTACCGGCACCGTGTATCACCTGAGACATCAATGCATAAATGCCATCGTTGTTGACACGATTTGTTTCTGCCGTGGTCGTATAGTTGATCAGCGAAACCAGATTATTGCTGGTGCTATCAAAAATCGTGTCGGAGCCGCTCTCCACCATCATCTTTTCAAAGCTTTCAAACGAGTCCTTCCCCTGAACAGAAGTGTCCACAAGGAAGATAATGTTGTAGCTGTCGACCTGTGCGCCAGGTTTATGATAGCGGACGGTGGCGTGTGTACGGTCTACATCGTCATACGTCACGGCTACATCGGCATTCTCCTGATATCGAACACCGTCAGCATCGGCTGCCAGTGCAACGTTTGGCAGCAGGCCCAATATAAGAGTCAAGCACAACAGCAAGGAGAGCAATCTCTTTGCACAGCTGTTTCTATTCATGTCATTTCATTCCTCCATTTTAAAAGTACACAGAGCGTCATCTTTCTTTACTTACTGCACAGTATCTCGAAACGCTTTCCCCGGCTTGAATGCAGGGACTTTGACGGCTGGGATCTCAATCACTACACCTGTGCTGGGATTGCGGCCCATGCGTGCAGCACGCTCTCGAATTTCAAACGTTCCAAATCCTGGCAGCTGTACTTTGCCGTCTCTTTTGAGTCCATCCTGCAGAGAAAGCACAAATGCGTTCAGGACCTGCTCCGCGTCTTTCTTGCTGACGCCCGCCACTTCCGCCACAGCGGCAATCAATTCTGTCTTGTTCATAACTTATTTCCCTTCATCTTTTATAATATTTCAATCGTAAATCGAGTCACTGTCCCACTCGACGATCGTACCGGTAGCGGCATCGATGGTAAACTCGTATTCCATCGTGCCATAGCGGATCTCACCCTCATACTCCCAGCGGCCATCGTCGAAGTCGAGTTTGAACTTGTAAATGTTGCGGCTCGTTGCACCGGGCACACGGGCAAGCGCAATTTTCTTGGCTGCGTCCTCGCTGATCCGTCCGTTCGCACTGGTGCTACTGTTCGCGTTTTGAGCAGGAGCATAGCCCTCGATGTCATAGTCATAGCTGAGGATCGTCCCCGTAGCGGCATCGATCTCATAATCATACTCGGTGTAGCCGGAGCCGGTGCTGCTCACAAATTCGATCTCATAGACCATGCGGCCCTTTTCCCAATCCTGCTTTGCCTTCACGAACTGCACCTGCGAGGCAGTCTTGCCTGCGTGGTTGAGCGCGATCTCCTTTGCCCGCTCCAGCGTGACGCTGCCTGCCGCAGTGGTCGTTCCGCCGTTCCCCGGTGCAGAGGAATTACTGGTGTCATAGTCCGTCACCTCACCGCCGGAGGCACTGTCAAGCAGGACGGTACTCGTTGCATTGTCCCATCTCACCGTTTTTCCCATGATCTCACCGATGGCGCGAATGGGCAGATAGATGGAGCCGTCATAAACCGCGGGGTCGACCTTTGTGCCGTTGACATCCGCAAAGGTGCGTTCTGTACCGTCGATGATGACATGATATTCCGGCCGCAGATAAAACGTCACGTCTGCACGCTTCGCCGCGCTGTCCGGCGTGCCGGAAACAGTGCCTGTTGTGCGCGTTCCACCAAGGGTCGCGGTTTTGGCTGCGTTGTCCCAGTTGACGTTCTTTCCCATCAGCTCACCCACAGCGCGCAGAGGGATGTAAGTTGTGCCGTTGAAGAGGATAGGATGTACTTCTTTTCCCTGTGCATTGTAAAAATCGCGTTCGATCCCGTCGATGCGGACGCTGATGTCTGGCCGCAGCGTCGCAGTCACGGTAGACGCTGCAGACGCACCAACAGTTAGCATAGTGGACAGTGCCATTGCGCAGGCGGCCGCCTGCAATGTTCTCTTTTTCTTCATACTGTAATTCTCCTGTTTCTGTTATTTTGTTTATGTGTTCAGCAGTTTTACATAGATGCTTTGGTTGAATTTCCGGAAGAAGTCGCAACATTCTTCCGGAAAGAATTGCCGGACGCTGAGCGATCAGGCCAGCCATCCGCTCATTTCTTTCATCTTTTGCAGGACCTCGCTTGGCCCGAGAATGCGGATCTTGCCGCCAAACGTAAACACCCAGCCGAAAAAGGGAGGACTGGGAGCTACCTCTACCGTTGCTTTGAAATGCTGCGCGTCAATAGTTTCGATGTGGACCTCTGGCCCGAAGCGGTCTACGATGCTTCGCATCATCTCATTCTCACACAGCAGCTCTACGGTACAAGGCTCATCCGGATACATGCCGAAGACCTTACGCACATATTCGGCAGGGTCAAAGCCCGGCGACAGCGTGGCCGCCTGATCCGTTAAGGCAACGGACGTCATTCGATCCACTCGGAACTGTGCCAGCGTACCGTGCTTGTCTGACCAGCCGACAACGTAGTAATAGTCCCGACTCCAGATCAGGGCGTAGGGGCTGAACTGATAGCGGTAGCCGTCATGCTTGAGAACCTTTTCCTTTTTGGCTGTGTACTCATAATACTGGAATGAGATCTTGCGCTTTTCCTGAATGGCGGTCTGGATCTTGTCGACAGTGTAGTAAATGCACTCGTTTTCCGGTTTTGCGGTGCCGTCCATATAGATATGGCGGTTTAACTGCGCGGCATGGTATTCACTGGTGAGCATGCCGATTTTATGAATAAGCTGCTTGCTCTTTTTTGCCGTGATGAATCGGGAGGACTCCACAGCATCCACCAGCAGTTTAAGCTCTGGCAGCTCGAAAAGCCGCGTGCCTACGAAATAATGATTTTGTGTACTTTTCACGCAGACAATATCCATCCCGCTGTTTTGGAGGATCTCGATGGCGCTGTACACGCTTTTGCGCCCCAGCTTGATGCCATAGGATTCCCAATAGCTCAAAATATCCGCAGCGGAAACGGTATGAGAGTCATCTGTGTGCTCCAATAAAAACCTCTGCAACAGCAGCAGGTGATTCGGCTGATCCTGTGGCAATTTGCTTGATTCCTTTCGTTCTGGATTGTTGAGCGCCGTCATGAGAGGGAAGGGCAGCATCTATCCGAAGCAGCAGAATCACACGATCTCCCATAACGGGTCCATTTTCTGCTTTTGCTTCTCATTCTGCTTTCGCTCAGCAGCTCGCTCTAACCGCTCTTTTTCCGCCTCATTCCGGTCTTTCACCATTGCACGGTACGCTTCGAGGACGTTTGCCCGCTGTTCGGGTGTCAGGCTGCTTGCAAACGTGCCATATGACTCTCCGGCCTGTTTAGCTGCCCACGCGACCGCGTGGAGCTCATCGGATGCGATTGAATTACCACGACAAGGAACCATTGCTTTCTACCTCTCGTTGACTTTGACTCACTTTTTATGTGCTCTTTATAACATCCTGTTTTACGTCGTTCTGGTTGGCTGCACGAACGAAGCGACATTGAGCCATTTATAAATGCCAAACTGCTCGATAATGAGTTGTGTGATCTTGTCCAGTGATTTATCATCAAAGGGGAGGTCGATATCCGTCCAGATCATAGATTCGAAATGTTCACCGCTGCGATTATAGGAAAGAATCAACCCGACGCGGTCATATAGGCAAACCACGCTTTTGGCTTTCGAATCAGGCATATTGAGCGAAATGATCAGGTTAAATTGTTCATCCGGACTTTTGCATTCCACCCATTTCCAGTTGTGAAGATCAACGGGAGCAACGCGTCCGTCAGAGGTGTAATCCGCGTGTCCGCTGCCGCTGCCTGGTCCGGTCACGATCTCCAGACCGTTATTGGCAAACAGCGTTTGCTTTTGCAGATACGAGATTAGTTTCTTGCGCTCCGACTCCCGCTGCTCACGGTAGGCTTCCTTGGTTTTCTGAAACATGCGCTTAATACCTCCTTTTTCTGTGATCCAACCGCCCCAGCAGGCATAACAGCAGCAGCGAAACACCTGCCAGCACCGCCATGCTCGCCATTTCCAGCGTCGTCGGAGTCAGATAGAGCATTTTAATGCCCAAAGCCACAAGTGCCGTCAAACTGGCAGCGAGTGCAAGTCGCAACCGCACGATCCGCTTATCTGGCCGCGCGTTGTATCCGTAATGAGTGGCATGCTGCGGCAGCTTTGTCATCTTCAATTTACCTTTGCGTTTATACGGGCCGTAGATCATGGGATGCTCCTATCTGATGTTACCAGCGTGACTTTTTCATCCGGATAGAATTTGCCGTTGCAGCCAATGACGATGCTGTTTTCTACTGCCCAGCAGATGTCGTCATAATATGTATGGGTTGACGGCACATCCGAAAACGGCAGTTTGTCTGCCGCCAGCGCGGTCGGTATTAAGCCAATGAACAGCGCGGCGATCATCATTGCGGATACGATGGAGTAAATCAGTCTCTGCTTTCTTTTGTACGTTTTCAAAGTTATCACCTCAGAGTTCTTATAGGGGAAATTAAATCCTTCCGTTCGGATGGAAGTTCGAAAAGAAATCTTCCGCAGGCATGGGCTTGCCGATCTTATAGCCCTGTAACCTGTCACAGCCGAGCTTTTTGAGCAGTTCAATCTGGCTGTCAGTCTCGATCCCCTCTGCTACGCAAAGCATATCGAGCTCGTGGCACAGTTCAACAATCTTCTTGATGACGATCTGTTCCCGCTTGCTGATCTCCGCCATACAGATAAGGCTTCGGTCAAGTTTGACGACCTTAAATTGTTCCACGTACAGCAGTCTGAGGCAAGCGTCCTTCGTGCCAAAGTCGTCAATGGCAGTGGCGATCCCGCGTTTTCTGAGCTCACTTAGAAGGTTTGTAAGCGAATCAAGCTGGATATCCTGGGAGGACTCTGTGACTTCGAAGATGAGCTGCGAGTGATCCACGCCGGTGTCTGCAAGGATCTGATCGACGTGCTCCAGAAAGTCTGGTTCTGTCAGTGTATTTTTTGAAAAATTGATGTTCAGTACGAGATCCGGCCACACATCCCGACACTGCGTAATGATATTGCACGCCTGCCGCAGCATCGTGAAGTCCACCATGGCGATCATGTGCTCACGTTCCATAATGCTGATAAATTCGACCGGCGTGTGGATATTGCCTCGTGGATCGATTTTGCGCACGAGAACTTCCGCACCGTAAACACGATCTTCCTTGATGCTGTATAACGGCTGGAGGTATGGCACAAAGGTGCTTTCCCGGAACTCCTGCAAAAGCGCATCCAGATAGGCTGGCCGTTGGTCTCTGCGATTCGCATGCTCCGTATAGAATTTATTTTTTGCTGCCTGCATGGCCTTTTCTGCCTTGCGGACGGTGATCCCGACATCCTCTTCACTGCCCCATACATAGCCGACGGCCGCGATATTCTGTTTTGAAGAAAGTGTTGATTTCAGCTTTTCTGCAGTCTCCATAAACTGGCTGTAGCTGACGCCGGGCCAGATGATCACGAACTCATCTCCGTTGATCCTGTAAATATAATCGTCACTGATATGCTTTCGAATCAGTTCGCACGTCTGCTGAATGGCCTTGTTGCCCATATCGTAGCCCAGATTGTCGTTCAGCCATTTTAGACCGTTCAAATCGATAAAGCATACACCGGTTGGCTCCTCTGTCCCAAGAAGGCTCTCCAGCGTTTCGTCATAGGCGAGCCGGTTTTTCAGCTTTGTCAGCGAATCATGATAGCTCTTGAAGGTCAACTCTTCCGTCAGCAGGTGCTTTTGGAGCTCATTGGCAGCAATATATGTCACCTGCGACAGAAACTCCGGTGCTTCTACATTGTCCGAAGGATTATCCACGCCGAGAAATCCATGCAGCTTCCCACCGCTCAGAAAGATAGGTACCGTGATCAAGCTCTTGATGCCCTGTGGATGTAGGCAGTCATATTCGATACGCCGTGCAGGATCATCCTTGAGCGCATCCACGTCATCGATAATGTTGATCGCGTTCTTCTGGTTTTTGAAAAGATCTACCCACAGCGCAACGACATCGATAGGAACATTCTGTAAAAGATCAATTTGCGGCGTCACGCCCTCTTTGCAGATCTCATAGGTGTTGTTGGTCACGCCTTGCTCCCAATCGAACTCAAATATGTATGCTCTATCTGCAGCGTAGTGCTCGTTGATCATTTTCAGCATGACGTTGACAGCTACATCAAAATCCGTTGCCATAATAAGATTTTCAATACAGGCAACGAGTTTTTTCTCTGCACTCAGGTCGTCCCGCGTCGAGCGAAGTTCGCTGATGTAGTGATTGACATCGAAGGCAAGCTCCATGCGGCAGGTTTTGCCGTTGTAGTCAATAAGGCAGTCGTGTAATGTGAAGTTACCGATCTGCGGATGCTTTCGATTCCATGTGTAGCGACCGTCCGGGCTGCTGCGCAGCAGGTCATTCGTGCAAAATTCGCAAGGCGTATCTTTCCCCTGCAAGTGCTTATAGCACATCGTACCAGGCGTTGGAGCACCAAAAAATTCGCAGCCGTATCGGTTCAGGTATAGTAGTTCATAGGTGTCGAGATCGCTGATATAAACGATCTCGTCCACCTGATCTAAAACTTTTTGAATATCCACACCGGTTTTCTCCTTGTTTTGCCTTTCTGCATGATCCACCAAGGTTCACTTCTGGCGGATATTATTCTGGAGAGGATTTCACTGCACCACAGGGATTCAGTGTTTTTGCACGTGATGATTATGCGCCTTTTTTATCTCTTTCATTGTCATCATCTGTGGTCTCTGGGGGAGTGATGCCAAGCTGCTGATAAGTCAGCCGAATCAACCGAGCGTAGCGCTTGATCCTGCTCGTATCACCTTCACAGATCGGGCAGCGTGGCTGTTGGCCCTGCTCGACGCGCTCTCGAATCTTGCTGCGCCAGACATGTCCTTCCGGACATTGCCACCAGACCGGCTTTTCACTTATAGCCAAAACATTCTCCGGCTTGAGCAAGTCATTCAGCAAAGGATGCCACTGTTTCGCAATTTGAGGGGCTATCGTGGCAAGATCATTGAATCCGGGTAAAACCGTCCTATTGCTGCAATATGGGCATTCTTCTCCATGGAGGGTGCGCTGAACGACAGTTGTTTTCCATATATGTCCTAATTTGCACTGCCACCAGACAGCCCGTGTGCTGCTGGCACTTACGTCCTGCGGTGTCAGAATGCCGTTTTTCTCTGCATCCCACTGCGCTGCGAGAGCAGGGTGGGTGGTAGATAGATCGTTGTAACCAGAAAGCGTTTTTGCGCCGCTGCAATACGGGCAGCCACGATCCCGCGCGGCGCGGACACAGATCCGCTCCTTCCATTGATGGTGCAATGCACACCGCCATGCCGCAATGCGGAGGTCTTTCGCCGTCACTATCTGCGGTGTCAGGCTCCCGTTGGCTATTGGGTCCCACTGCGCCGCAAGTTCAGGATGTGTAACGGAGAGACTATTCTTCTTGATGCTTGGGGAACGGCCTGCGCATATAGGACATGCTGTTTTGTACCGGACTCGGTTATACGGCGAAGTCTGCCATGTATGTCCCTGCGGGCATTTCCACCACACTTTTCGCTGGGCCTGCTCAAATACGGCCTGTGGGGTGAGACACCCGTTTTTCTTATCATCCCACTCTGCTGCAAGGTCAGGACGGCATGATGCGAGATCATTGATCCCAGCGACAATGGTTTTATTGGCGCAGACGGGGCAGGAGGTGCCTCTATTATAGCGTGCTGCAATGACCGCCTGCCATTCATGCCCTTTTGCACAGCGCCACCAAACCTTTTTATTGGAGCCGTACATGACCTGATTCGGCGTCAATGGGAGGTTCTTCTGTAGATCCCATTCAGCCGCGAGCATTGGCGCTTTTGTGGCAAGGTCGTTGTAGCCGGGAAGGATACGTTCATTGCTGCAATAGGGACAGGCAGAGCCACGACTGCGCCGGTAAACAGGAGCCTGCCACGTATGGCCAGCGCAGCAGCACCACCAAATATGCTTATCCGACCCGGAGGTTACCTGCTGTGGAGTCAGGGGCAGGTTTTTTTCGGTATCCCACTCCTTCAAAAGGTCAGGGTGATCTTCCTGTATGCAGAAGTCATAAAAGGATCGTTTCTCTTTTTTCATGGGTATCGGGTCCTTTCATTGGAGGAGAGCTGAAAGCTGAGGACTACTGATCTCCTTTGCCTCGGTCAATGCCGAGCTGTAAGTACGTTTCATCCATCAACTTCTGATAATAAGCAAGTCGTTTCTCACCGATATTTCCGGCGCATACCGGGCATCCGGAACGGCTCCGCGGAGAAGTGCGGTTGGCGATGATCGTCCGCCATACATGGCCTTCGTGGCAGATCCACCACGCATAACGGTTACTGCCAGCTAAAACTGTATGTGCAGTAAGGGAACCATTGAGCGCGGGATGCCACTGTGCGGCGATCTCAGGTTCCAGTGTTGCCAAGTCATTGAAACCGGGCCAGACACGCCTGTTTACACAATAGGGGCATTTATCCTGACGCAGTACCCGTTTACTGATCACTGATTCCCACTCGTGACCGAGAGGACATTGCCACCAGACCTTTCGACTTGATCTGGCGACCACATCCTGCGGCGTGAGGGAACCGTTACGGCTGGGGTGCCATTGTGCTGCGACACCCGGGGCAATCGTTGCAAGGTCATTGAAACCGGCCAGAACTTTTCGATTCGAGCAGTATGGGCATCCGTCGCCTCTCCGCGTTCGGTTCATGACGCTGGCTTTCCACTCGTGTCCTTTTTCGCAGATCCACCAGACTTCCTTGTCACTGCCAGCCGTTACCTGCTGAGGCGTGAGCGTTCCATTTTTCTTCTGACCCCATTGCGCTGCGAGGTTTGGATATGTTGTTGCGAGATCGTTGAAGCCCGTCAGAATTACATTGTTGGCGCAGATGGGACAACCGACCTTTCCTCGCACTCGGAATGCCGGAGATGCTTGCCATTCATGCCCGAGCTTGCAGCGCCACCACACTTTTTTATCTGTCTTTTCAGATAGCTGCTGTGGCGATACGTCACCGTTTTTAGCGAAGTCCCATTCTTTCATAAGATCCGGACGCAATGTTGCAAAGTCATTGAGGCCGGGAATGATTTTCATATTTGCACAGACTGGGCATCCTGTTCCAGTACTGCGGCCCGAAATGGGAGCCTTCCAGTGATGGCCTTTTTCGCAGATCCAGAAAACGGACTTGTCGGTATGAGACATAACCTGATCCGGGGTCAACGGTGCGTTTGCATCGTAGTCCCACTGCGCCGCAAGCTCAGGATTGCGGGTTGCAAGGTCGTTATACCCAGGCAGCGTTCGCCGATTGTTGCAATAGGGACAACTGTAGCCATTGCTTCGCGACGAGATAGCAGCCATCCACTCGTGCCCTTTCTCACAGCACCACCAGGCCTTTTTATTGCTGTGAGGCATTACCTGCTGGGGCGTCAGATCTCCGTTTTTTTCAGCGTTCCATTGAGCAGCAAGCCCTGGGTTTCGGGTGGCGAGGTCATTAAAACCGGGCAGCAGCTTTTGACTGGAGCAATACGGGCAGCCTCCGCCCTTCCTGACCTGATCCCCAATCACGCGCTGCCAGCTATGTCCGCAGGGGCCGCTCCACCATGCTTTTTTTCCAGTCATTGCTGTTACCATCTGAGGAGTCAGCGGGAGATTCTTTTTCTCATCCCACTTTTCCAAAAGGTCCTGACGGCCATTTTGTATGCAATAATCGTAAAGAGATTGATTCATGCTTTTTTCACCCGCTGCCTTGAGATGACCTCCGCACCGAGTGCTTGAAACAAAAAACGGAGCATTTGCAGAGGCTTTGCGACGCTATGTCATATTTTTGGAGTTCTTTTTAGCCTGCCAGTGAAGTGTTCATATCGTCGGGGCTTTCCTTGTTTGCACGTTCCTTGCACATCGGACATTCGCAGCCCAGAGCTGTCCGTGCGTAGATCTGGGCTTTCCATTCATGCCCAGCCGGGCAAAGCCACCACACTGTTTTCTTGGCGCTGTATATGACCTGATCCGGTGTGAGCGATCCATTTTTTTGAGGATGCCACTGCACGGCAATATTCGGAACGGTCGAGGCAAGGTCATTAAAACCAGCGAGCACTTTTCGACCTGTGCAATAAGGGCAGTCAAAGCGTCTCAGCGTTCGATAGAAAATCAGCATCTGGTAAGAATGCCCCTTTGCACAGCGCCACCATGCGCTGCACCGGCTTCCGCGCGTCACATCGGTTGGAGTAAACGGAGCGTTCTTTTCGGCGTCCCATTCATCGACCAGTTCGAGACGGCCTGTTCGCTGACAATATTCGTACAATGTTTCTTTCATAGCCGGTCTCACCATGTTTCTGCTTGATGTGATTAAAGAAGAGGGGTATTTCGTGTGCCGCTATGGATTATCCTGCTTTGCGATCCTCTGGTAGCCCAGAAGCGGGATGAACGCAATACTGCTGTTGCAGACCTCGATCAGACCACACACCAGATCGCTGATGAGGAAGCGGTAATAGATGTCAAGCAGTAAGCTGATCGCAAAGGCTGTTAGAAAAGCTCGCAGGACCTGCGGACGGATTTCTGTTGTCACTTCGCAGCTTTTTTACCTGGCACATGATCCGTGCGCCCAGGTATATCTTCAGCAGTGCGACTACTGCTTTATAGACCATGAGGGTGATTACTAAAGTGCCGTTCGTTTCAGCGATCGTAGAATACAGGATGCCAATTATAATGTGGAACACATCGATAAGAGGAAGAAGCCAAAATACGATGCCGAAAAGTCTCATTTCCTTTTTCCATTCGGTATTGCTATTTCCCATTCTTACATGTCCTTTTTATCTGTATTTTAAAATCGCATTCCTTCTCCAAGCGTTCGGACACTCTTTGCTCGAGCGCTTGGAGAAGGAGGGGACATTCCGTTTCCGGCCTTCTCATAGAGAATATAGGAAGTAAGCAAGAATAAACTTGATTATTCTACATAGGGGAGGGAGGTTGCTTGTGCGTCGGTGCAGTCTGTTGGGCAGAGGTATCACTGACCCGCGAATTTGCAATGCATTCCCCAGACTCGTCCATATAACGCTTGTATCGCTTGAGCTTTTTCTCGTCGACACGCCCCATGCACACGGGGCAGTTGCAGTAGCCACGGGAACGCGAACTAATTCGTGCTTTCCAAACATGCCCTTCCGGACATTGCCACCATGCTTTGCGGTTAGAGTGCTCTGTTACCATCTGCGGCGTCATCGGTCCATTGAGGCTTGGATGCCACTGTGCCGCGATCTCCGGCCTTTTGGATCCCAAATCATTGAAACCTACGAGAACTTTTCGTCCTGTGCAATATGGGCAGTCACAGTTGCGTGATGTTCTGTCCCAAGGCGACATTTGATAGGAGTGGCCCAATGGACATCTCCACCACACTTTTTTCTCTGAGCCGGCACCGACCTGATCCGGCGTCAACGGTGCATTTTTCTCCGTATCCCATTCAGCTGCCAGGGCAGGATAAAGCGTTTGCAAGTCATTGTACCCTGCTTGTATCACGCGGTTTGAGCACACTGGGCAGCCGCTTCCCATATAAGTTCGTGCAGTGATTATGGTCTTCCATTCATGTCCACGCGGGCAAAGCCACCAAACACGTTTGGTGGAGCCGTATGTCACCTGTTCGGGGGTGAGAGATCCATTTCTGCTTGGGTGCCACTGTGCGGCAATGTCCGGATTATGCGAGGCCAGATCATTAAAACCGGGAAGCACTTTTACTCCCGCACAGTAAGGACAGCCAGAATGCCTTTGCACCCGAGACGCAATTTGCATCCGATAGGAATGCCCTTTTTCACATTGCCACCAGACCTTACGGTTAGAGGATGGAGTGACCTGATCTGGCTGCAGTGACCCGTTCTTTTTGCCATCCCATTGCGCAGCGATCTCAGGAAAGGCTGTCTGCAAATCATTATCGCCGCTTATAACAGCTTTTCCCGTGCAGAATGGGCAGCCAGTGCCGCCTGAGACGCGTGAGGATATCATGGAGCACCAGCTGTGGCCCTGATCACAGCGCCACCACACCTTTTTCATCGACCCGCCGACAACCTGTGTTGGCTTAAGATCTCCGTTGCGCACAAAGTCCCACTGTGCCGCGAGCTCAGGGTTTGTTGCTGCAAGCGAGTTTTCTTCTGCAATGACCATTCTGTTCGTGCAGTAAGGACATTTACATCCCTGTGTTTTCAGCCGGATCTCTGTCAGATAGCTGTGTCCCTTTTCGCACTTCCACCACACCTTGCGGCTGCTGCCGCGGGTCACATTATCCGGCGTGAAGGGTGCGTTTTTCTCTTTATCCCACTCATCCAGCAGATACCGCATATTGGTTCTGACACAATAATCGTGCAGCGTTTCTCTCATAGCCCTCACCTCGCTTTTCCGGATGCCTTCAAATTTGCCGCTATTTAGTTGCAGTTGAGTAAGCCTCCGGAGAGATGTTCAGATTACCCTTGAATGAATCCCTTCTCCAAACGCTCCACTAAGTGTCGAGCGCTTGGAGAAGGCGGGGAGCAAAAGCTCCCCGAGCCTTCCCATAGTGAAAATAGGAGGCAGACTAAGACAGTGTCTTAGTTGTCTGCGCGATAAAGGAGCGTCACGATCTGGGCACGGGTACAGACCGCGTTGGGAGCGAACTTGCCGTTGCCGGTGCCGCTGGTGATCCCGTTCTGCTCTGCCCATGCGACGGCATCAGAATAGTAATCATTATCGCTTATATCAAGAAATGCTGCGTTTCCTCCGTGGGACGGAGCGCCCGCCGCCCGGTGCAGGAAGGTGACAGTCTGCCCACGGGTCACAGTCGCATCCGGGGAGAAGGTATCCGTACTCGTTCCCTGTGTGATCCCGTTCTCGACGGCCCACAGGACCGCCTTGTAGTAATAGGCGTTAGGGGAGAGATCGGAGAACGGATTGACGGTGCCGGTCGGTTCAGGCGAGCCTGCGGCACGCCAGAGGAAGGTCACCGTCTGAGCACGGGTGCAGCTTGCATGGGGACTGAAAGTCTCTGTGCTGGTACCCTCGGTGATGCCCTTTTCGACCGCCCACTTGACCGCATCGTAGTAATAATCGCTCTGCTTCACATCCCGGAAGCTGATGGTCGTTGCGATCTTGGAGAAGGCCGCATCCACATTCACCTTGCCGGAGGGCATGGTAAAGGTGTACTTGCCGTTACCCTGATCGTTCAGGGACAGGCGATTACCGCTCTGGTCGGTGACGGTGAGCTTATCCAGCTTGTAACCATTGTCCGGCTTGGCCGTGATGGTCACAGTGCTACCCTTTGCAGCCGCAGACGGCGTTACGGACACGGCTCCGCCGTTAACGTGGCTGGGCGCAGAGACGGAATGATTCTGATCCCGGTCGCTTGCTCCGCTGGAGCTGGGCTGTCCAGGGCGCACAGGCGTTTCCGTAAAGGTCCACTCGCCGGTGAACCTCACGACGGTGTTCTCGACCGTTGCCGTCCAGCCAGAGAACGTCCAAGTGCCGTCCTTTCCGTCCTTCCGGGCAGTCGAGGTCGAGTTGGCAGTATAGGTAGTATCCATCGCCGCTCGTGCCTGTTCCTCGGTATCATAGGTGTGATCGTCCTGCGGGAGCTTTGCGTCCGAGGGAGCTTCGCCATCCCATTCGTAGCGAACGGTGAACATCTCTACAGGAGCAGGCTCCTGTACTGTGATCTGCACCGTATTGCTGCGTGTCTCAGCGGTCTTTTCGCCAGTCGCATTTTCGTTGGTATTGGTGGCTACAACATAGTAGAACCGCGTCCCTGCCGCTGCCGTATCCGGCGTAAAGGTCGGAGTTGTTTTGCCCTCAAGCAGCATACCATTCTGGTCGTCCTTGGAGGTTGCCTCATACCACTGGTAGGTGATCTCGCCATTGTCCGTGACCGTCGTTTCGCCGTTCAGTGCTGTTGCACTATCTCCAACCGTGTAGCTGGCATCCGTCAGTCGAATCGGATCAGGCTTGGCGGCATTTACCTTGAGCGTTTCCGTAAAGGTCCACTCGCCGGTGAACTTCACAACGGTTCCTTCCACAGAAGCCGTCCAGCCGGAGAAGGTCCATGTGCCGTCCTTTCCGTCCTTCTGGGCGTTGGATGTGAAACCAGCCGTGTAGGTTTTATCCACAGCTGCCTCGGCATCCTGCACACTCTGGTATGCTACGGTATCTGTCGGAAGGGTCTCTCCGTCCGGGAACTCTGTACCCCAATCGTAGGAGACGGTGTAGGTCACAGCCTTTTCTGTCACCGTAATGGCTACCGTATTGCTGCGGGTCTCAGCGGTCTTCTCGCCGGTCGCATCCGTCTTCGTGTTGGTCGCGATCACATAGTAGTACTGCGTTCCAACTGCGTCCGTAGGCGGCGTGAAAGTCTCTCCGATCTCACCATCAAGAAGTGTTCCATTGAAGTCATCTACGGCATTGGTCCGATACCACTGATACGTGATCGTTCCGTTGTCCGTGACCGTCGTTTTGCCGTTTAACGGCTCAGCGGTTTTGCCTGCCTCATAGGAGGCGTCCGCCAGTGTGATCTCAGCAGGCTTGGCGGCGTCTACCAGAGGCTCGTCCTTTTCCCACTTGGCATAATAGGTCTTATCTCCAGTAGCATCCGTCCCGATCGCCGTCACCGCCTCACCGGAGAAGTCCGCCGCCGGATACCAGCCTCGGAACAGAAAACCCTCCTTCGTGGGAATGGGCAGCGTCAGACCAACGCCCACGCGATAGAATCCGTAGTTGCTCTGATCCTGAATACTGCCGCCATCCGTATGATAGGTGACCGTGCATACCTGCGCGGTCTGATCCACCTTCAAGAACCAGCCCGCTGTTCCGTTCTGTACGGCCAACACAGTGTTGCCATTCAAGGTGGTCACTGCACCATATTCCTGCGGACGCGCCACCATCAGGGTCGCGACCGTCATGCCGTCCGTCACTTCGCTCTCTGTTTGCAGCGGCAGGCGCTTGCCCTTCAATTCATTTTGAATCGTGATCGTCCCAAGGGTCTTGAGGTAGAGCTCCTGCATCTCCTCGAAGCCGGTGATCGTTACCTCCTTGCCGCCCTCCTGATAGATCGCTGCGCCTGTCTGCGCGGTATTGTTGCGGAAGCTGCCGCCGGAGATGGAAAGCGTTCCATTGGTCCAGACAGCGCCGCCATTTCCGCCGGAGGTGTTGCCCTCATAGCTGCCGCCGGAGATGGACAGGCCGTTGGGCGTGTAGAGCACACCGCCGTCGCCCTTGGCGCGGTTATTCCGGAACACGCCGCCCTTCAGGGATACGCTGGCGCTCGCCTTATCCTGGTAGGCAACGCCGCCCTTTCCCGCCGTGCTGTTGTTCTCAAACGTGCCGCCGGTGATGGAGAGCGTTCCCATATTCAGCCAGAATACACCGCCGTTGTCTCCGCTCTTGTTATTTCGGAACTCGCCGCCTTCAATAATGGACTTTGCCGAGTGATCCAGGCAGACCGCGGCAAAACCGCCGGAATTGTTCCCAGATACTGCGCCGGCTTTTGCCGTGAATGTAGAAGCGTCCCGGATATGCGCTGCACCGCCAAACTTGGCAGCATTGCAGTCCCGGATCTCGCCGCCGTTGAGGGCAAGGTTTCCGTTGCTGATCTGGACCGCGCCGCCGGCAGGAACGATATCATCCACCTTTTCGCTATACGCATTGGCCTGATTGTCGTTGTTTTGCAAAACTGCGCCGCTGCCAAGGGTCAGCTGTGCCTGCGTTCGGGTCAGGATCAAAGGTCTGACGGCCCTCATTCCGCTGTTCGTTGTGCCTCTTTTCAGAATGTCGTCCACAGCGCCGGTCCAGTTTGCGCCGCCGTCCAGTGTGATATTCTTTACCGTCAGGTCGGCGCTACCACGCAGGGCGATGAACTCATTGCCGTAGCCGTTCCCACGGTCCATGCGGTGTCCGCCGCCGTCCAGCGTCAGCTTTTTGCCGGAGATCTCGATCGCCTGCGTGACGGTCACATCCTTGCAAAGCTGTACGGTGCTTCCGTCCGGCGCGTTCTCAATCGCCTCTGCCAGACTGCTGTAGCCGGAACCGTTTACAATGGCCGCAAAGCTGTCCACCTCGATCTTTGCGGTGGCAGACAGGACCTCGTTGCTCGTTTGACCCTTGCTGTCCACCAGATAGGCGGCTGCGGCGTAGCTTCCCGCCTCCGTGGGCAGATAGCTTGCGCCGTCCGCGCCGGAGATCTCGGTCTTTTCACCGTTTTCGCCCAGCTTGTACCAGCGGTATCGGACGGTATGCGCCCCTGCTGCCGCCTTCACGGTCAGCGGTTGAATCGTATCGCTCTCCCCGTAGGCCGCGCCCTTGGGAGAGATGAGCATGGTAATGGCCGGGAAACGCACCTCCACTTGGAAGGTGGCTGTCAGGTTTGTTCCCCCTACCGCGGCAGTCACAGTCTGCTGTCCGGTCACAGACGGGTCATATCCGCTGAGCGTCACATTCTGCGCCTCCAAGCGGCTGCCGTCCTTCATGAGCAGCGTGACCTGCAAGCCGGTATCATCCAGTTCTTCGCCCATGAGGTAGCTCGTTTTCTCCGGCGGCGTCAGGCGCACCTCCTGCACCTGCGCCTCCAGTCCGGCCACTGTATACCCCGTAATGGGCGTATCCACCTTGCCGACCATCTCGGATGCCAGATAGACCAGCCCACCGGAGACCGTGGGGAACGCCCCGGCCTCCACCGTCAGGTCATCCAGAGAGGAATAGCCTGTCATGTACACATTTTTCAAATCTGAACAAGCAGTAAACGCGTCCTTGCGGATGCTCGTCACCGATTTGGGGATGGAAACGCTGTCCACGCTGCCGCCTGCTCCCGCAAACGCATTGGACGCAATGCCCGTTACGGTATAGGTCGTGCCGCCCACCGTCACCGTCTCCGGGATCTCCGCCAGAGAACTGCCGCTCCCCAGCGTGGGGTCATAGGAGGAGAGGATGCACTGCGTCGTGCCCTCCACCGCTTCAAAGCGGAACGGGCCATCCGTGATATACTGCAAAACAGTGATGTCCAGCTCGGTGTAAACCGTCGGCTTATCCTTTAGCGCGAAGCGCAGCGTCTTGCTGCCCGCCGTTTTGCTCAGCGTCTCTACGCCTCCGACGGAAGCCCCGTCTATCACCGAGATCGTATATTCGTCCACCGTCAGCGGCTGTTCGCTGCCGTCTGCCCGCACCTGCTTGACGGTCAGATCGGTCAGATCCAGCGCGTCGCCAAGGAAATACTGCGTTTTTACATTCGCGCCCTGCTCCAGCTTCAGGGAGGTGACCGCCTTCTCCGCCATCACAGTAAAGGTCTTATTCAGGGAGCTATACTGCACCGTCAGGTTCGTCGTTCCCTCCGCAAGTACGCCGGAAACGGTAAACTCGCCGGGCAGCAGATACCAATTTTCTTTGCCGTCAGTAACCAAAACCTGCACATCCGATGTGTTCATATTGTCACCGGCATAATACTTCTTCTGTGCGGCAGTCACCTGAACGATCCCGGTGGCCGTCCGGTCATTGGCCTTCACTGTGACCGGATAACTTGCGGTGAGCCCCGCATAGTGCAGGGTGACCTCCTTCGTTGCCGCAGAGGTAAACACATCCACGCTCCGCTCCAGCGCGCTGGCGGGGATGAGGGCGGTGCTGCCATCTGTATAAGTGATCACAGCCTCGATTCCGTTCAGGTCCAGCTTATCTCCCACCTGATACTGCTTTTTAGTGCTGTCGGTGTTTACGCTCCAGCCTTCGATCTCCTTGTTCCTGACTGCGTAATTCTCATAGAATCGGAACTCCTTCGCCGTCGCGTAGCCAACCATAAATCCCATGAATTCTTTTGTTCCGACCTTGGTGGTCTTGAGCTTTACATAGCCTGCAAGGGCGGGGCGCTCAAATTCCAGACTTTTCTCCTGCGTGTTGGCGTCCCAATCCTTTGTGGCGGCGGCAAGCTGCCAGTTTTCTCCGTCCGTGCTGGTATAGATCTCGATGCCGCGGATCGCGCCCTCCATATCGTAGGGCAGATAGGTCATGGCGGACAGATAATGCGGCTGATCAAACTGCAAGACGAACTCATAGGTGTGCTTCGTCACCCACTTGCCGCTGCTGTCCTGCTCATAGCCCCGCGCATAGTTATTTTCCCAATATGTATTGATATTGCCGTCAAAGGCTTTGTCCGCGGGATTGGCATCCGGATGGCTGACGATCGTGGAGCTGCCCTTCAGCTTGAGGTAGCTGCGCTCCGGCGTGCCCTCGTTGGCGGTGAACTTCACCTCAATATGGGGGCTTGCCAATGTAGTGCCGGTTGCCTTTTTCCGCAGCCACACCGTCGTATCGCCGGGGAAGGTGCTCTTGGCAGTCAGTGCCGACCATGTAACGCCGCTGTCCGTGGAATATTCCAAGCCGGACTGGATATTCAGGAATACATCCTCGTTATCGTCCGGGGTGTTGGTCTTTGCATTGCTGACCGGCGCGGTGCCTGTTGTGATGTCGATGGTATGAATGTTTTTTGCGCCCAGAAAACGGAACTGGATGTCATGCTCCTCGGTGATGGCGGCAAGCTCCTGCGCCGTAAGCTGGCGGGAAACATCCCCCGGCAGGCGCGTCCATGTTGCCCAGTTTGCACCGCCGTCCAGCGAGTACTGAAGAGCCGTCTCGCTGTCCTTATAGCTGGAGTTCAGCGTCAGCGCGCCACTGTCAAAGGAGAAGCTGGCTGCCTTGAGGATGCGGCCTTTCAGATAGGCCGCAACATTCTTCACCTGATCCGGCTGATCCAGCCCGCTGGTCTGGTAATTCGCAATGGCGTCATCCAGTGTTTTACCCGCCAGCGCCACGATATCCGTCTTGGTGGAAACGGAAGTGCATTTCTTCTGCAGGCAGTTGACAAGATAGTCGTGCATGGGCAGCGGATACCATTTCAGCGCCGCAGCCGCTTTCTCTGCCAGCGCATAGTAATCCTCGTCTGTTTTTCCTGCCTGCTCATAGGCTCTTGCAAGCCCGTCAAAGGCGGAGAGGTTGAAGCTCTGCGCCTCCAGCGCCTGCTGATACAGCGCGATGGCATCCTCGGTTCTTTTATCCGCCAACGCGATCTCCGCCATATAGGCAAGATTTTCCGCCTTGGCGTAATCCGTGCCATGCTTGCCGCGCACAGCGTCCATGCCGAGGAAGATGTACGCGCCGTTATCATAGCTGGTGTAGGGAAGATCGCCCCAGCCGCTGGGAATGTGGGTATGGCCGTCATCCTTGCTGGAGCTCTGCTGGATGTGGTAGACATCGTAGCCGTGCCACCACACCACCTTGCTGTTATCCGCCGAATCCTCCGTATACCGATAATAGGTCAGATGCGCCGGCTGGGTCAGCGTGGTGCATGGGATGCCGAAGGCGTTGAAGGCCACGGTGCTGGTGCAGGAAATATTGACGCACACGCCGCCCACCTCCAGCCAGACCCACATGGGCGGATAATACTGTCCGTCTGCCGTTGCCCATTCATCCCCCGCCTTGCTGGGGCCGTAGGGCAGGTCAAAATTGAAGACCTCGTTATGGAGGGAGAAGGTGTATTTATCATCCCACTTTTGCTGGTTCGCCTCGGTAAAGTATGGGCTGCCGATATTATTGGTGGGTAGGAAGCTCGTGACCTTGTACGGGAACATGAGTCCATAAGCCGGAACATCCTGCGACTTCACCTGCCTGGGAGAGTTGGTATAGGTATCCGCGGATTCCTTCCAGACCTTGGCGCGGATGTAGTAATGCGCCCATTGGAGCTGGTCGTTGTCTGTGGGTGCGCCCATCACAAGGCGCATTTCCTCTACATTCAGCTTGGGGAACTCCACTGCCAGCATCTTGTGCAGATACCAGTTCTTATAGATCTCATACCGCTCCACCGGCTCGGACTGGCGGCGCCAGTTGAAGCCCACCATGCCGGAGTTCACCCACCAGTCATAGACGGGTACGCTGTGGGTCAAGGCAAGGGCTGCCATCATCCTCTGATAGAGCGCCTTATTTTCACTGTCCGTGGTGACATCCGCCTTATGCTTTGCATAGAGCTTGCTCAGCACCGCGAAGCTGTCCAGATAGTTCTGCGCTGTGGGTGTTTTATTGGTGTCATAGCGTCCGTTTGCCTCCGGCTCACCGCCGTAGACATAGTACCGGAGCATCTGGGCATCGCTGAACAGCCACTCCATGCACGCAGCAAAGTCCGCATCCTGCTCCATTTTCGCGGTCAGTGCGTCATAGCCTGCCTTCTCCACCAGCCTGCGCTGGAGCAGCAGGGTTTCATAGGCCGGGTTTGCCGCTTTTTCCGCCGCGGTTCCGCTGAATAGCGCCAGCTTTGCGTCATACTCCGTGAGGGTCAGGATATTCTGACTGTTATATAGCACCGCCAGCTTCGGCTGAGTGGTTTCCAGTGCGCTGCCGTGAACAGCGACCGGTGGTTTCGTGCTCTGCTCATATTCCAAAGCGAGGCTCAGCGGCGTTACTGCACTTGTCAATACCAGTGCAGACAGCGCACCGGAAATAGGCTTTTTCAAGTCCATTTTCTCGATCCTCCGTTTTGTTTCATTCTATATTTGCAGGATCCCAAAGGTATGGGACACCATAGATCCGTTTGGTAAATGTTTTTAAAGGAGAGCCTGCTTCTCTCACTCCACACATTCTTGATCTTCTTCGTCGCTTTCCCTCCGGAGCTTTCGCCGCTCTCTGTCAACGAGAACGCAGATGGCTGCGATGCAGCAGGTCAGCAGCACATCGTCTGTCAGCAGCGCCGCAAATGCAATGATGACGAGCCCCACCTGGTAGATAAGATAGATACGCGGCTCTTTTTTCTTCAGGAGTCGGCATACAAGAAACGCCGCGCTCAGCAGGAGAAGTGCCAAAACAAGAATGGTCCTCATTTTCATAAAATTTTTTCCTTTGCTCATGGTCTTACTTCTTCTCCAGGTACCCCACAAAGTCGGATATCTGGAGAAGAAGGGGACGTTACCGTCCCTTTCCTCAAAAATGCTGGAAAAGAGTTAGAAAAAGTCAACCAAACGATTGAAGTAAAAAGTTCACCTAACGCAACCTGATTCAATTTGAATTACGGATGCTATGAACACTCCCCGCCGCTTACTTGCTGCTGCGGTACAAGAAGGTGACGATCTGGCCGCGGGTGCAGGGTGCATTGGGAGTGAACTTGCCGTTGCCGGTACCGGTCGTGATGCCACTGCGCACCGCCCATGCGACGGCGTTGGCGTAATACTCGTCTGCCGCCACGTCGCTGAAGCTCGCACCGCTTGCAGCGGGAGAGCCATTTGCGCGATACAGGAACGTCACGGTCTGAGCGCGGCTCACCGTAGCACCCGGTGCGAAGCGATCCGCGCTGATGCCGGTGGTGATGCCGTTTTCAACGGCCCAGAGGACTGCGTTATAGTAGTAGTCGCTCGCGGACACGTCGGTGAACGGATTCACCGTGGACTTGGGGGCGGGGCTGCCCGCGGCGCGCCACAGGAATGTCACCATCTGCGCGCGGGTGCAGGAAGCGTCGGGGCTGAAGGTCGTGGCGCTGGTACCCTCGGTGATGCCCTTTTCGACCGCCCACTGGACGGCATCATAGTAATAATCGCTCTGCGTCACATCGCGGAAGTTGATGGTCGCCGCGATCTTGGAGAACGACGCGTCCACGCTGACCTTGCCGTCTGGCATGGTGAAGGTGTACTTGCCGTTGCCCTGATCGGAGAGGGACAGGCGGTTGCCGTCCTTGTCGGTGACGGTGATCTTGTCCAGCTCGTAGCCCTCGTCAGGCTTGACGGTGAGCGTCACGGTCGTGCCCTTGGAGGCGGAACCGGGCGTCACGGAAACGCTGCCGTTATCGAAGCGAGGCACGCTCACGGGATAGCTGCTGGTGGTGCCGGAGCTGCTGGAGCCGGTATAGCGCCAAACAGCAGTGAGGGTCGCATTGCCGGTGACGGTGTACGCATCGCCTGCATTGTAGGCGTTCGTGCCGTCCGTCCAGTAACGGAACGCGTATCTGCCGCTGCGGGTAGGCGTGGGCAGGATCACGAAGCCGTTCTCGGCAACAGTAAGCACCTGATCCGTGGTCTCGCCGTCATTGGCGAACTTCAGCGTCACGGTATAAGTCTTTGCGGTCGGAGTCGTCAGGTCGGTGACGGTGCCGCCGCCAGCCTTCTTGGCAGCTTCCTTGGCCTCGTTGACCGTGGGATAATAGCTGTAGGGCACATCGCCCTTGCCGGTATTGAGTTCGGCCTTCAGGCTGTCAGCCAGATAGTCAGTACCTTTCAGGGAAGAGGAGAAGTTGCCGCCAGTAATGAAGTCCGTGATATCCTCACTGTAGACATTTCCTTCGAAGCTGCCACCGCTGATAGAGATTTCGACCTTGGAAATGGCATCAGTGCTGTTCTTCTGAGGATTCGCCTCATAGACAGAATAGGTACCGGAAATTGTGCCGCCGCTGATCTTTACATCAATGGGCAGCGTGGTGGTATGCTGAGCGATTGCAATGCCGACACCGGTAGTTGTAGTTCCGTTGGGATTATTCACACAGGAGAATTCACCATTGCCGGTGATGGAACTGTTGTTCGTTTCAATGTTGCCAGCACGTACTTCAATACCGGTCGAGCCGGTGATCGTGCTGTTATTGACCGACGTTGTGGCATTGCCCGCCTGGTAAATACCATGATTGACAGCGTTAATAGTCGCACCATCGACGAGTAACTTATTCTAGACGGCCGTATCCGTAATTAAGCCGTTTACGGTGATACCGCTGCCGCCCTCAAGAGTGCCCTTAACGGTCAATTCAGCGGCAGTGCAGTCTTTATAAAAAGCGATACAATAGCAATTCTCCTCTGCATCATTGGAGACGGAGACGATGGCATCGCTTTCCACAGTCAATTTTGCGGTTTTATTGAGCCAAATTGCCGCGGTGTCCTTAGCGCCAGTCATCTTGACCGTACCGTTTTTAATGGTCAGATCGCCGTCAATATCAAGTACATATCCGCCGGCATGGGTCAGAGTATTACCGCCGAGGTCAAGCGTGAAGGCTTTGCCCTGCGAAATAGAAAGTCTTTCGGTCGTGTCAGCCAGCAGCGTGACGGTATCACCAGCTTCAGCGGCAGCGACAGCGTCTGCCAGAGTAGCATAATACTTGCCATTGACGCTGGCAGCAGCATTTTCCTGTGTACGGGATTCCGCCTTACCGGTAGCGGGGTCATAGGTGCTGGAGGGATCGACATAAGATTTTAGGGCGTTCAGATTTTCCGTATTGGTGGTTACAAACTCACCCTTGACGATGGTAACATCGGTCTTTGTACCGGTCCCAACGCCGATGATCTTACCGCTGCCGGTGGTAAAGGTGCCGTCGTTGATCTGTACCGTGCCGATTCCCTGGTTACCATTCTGCTGAATGACCGGGCTGCTGCCGGTAGCCGTAAACGCACCGCCGCTGATCGTCAGCTTGCCGCAGTCCATACCGTCATCGAGATAGCCGTTATAGATGACTGCTTCTGCGCCGTTGGCCTTGAAGGAACCGCCTGTGATGGTGGCCTCATTCCAGTTCATCAGCGTGGCCTGCCTAACATTTGTAAAAGTGCCGCCGTGGATCTCCAGAATGCCGCGGTCATCGTTTTTGATGGTATTCATGCCGCCGTCGAAATGGCCGCCATTGATGACCAGCTTCGGGTTGGTCGTTTCATCTGTACCATCGTAGAAACCGCTGGCGATCATGCTGGAGAAGTTGCCTGTCTGCATGACGGTAACACCGGCATTGATGGTCATTTTTCCAAGATTCTGAATGTTATAGTAGGAGTTGCCGCCAGAGTCCACCTTATTGCTGCCGTTCTCCTTGCTGCGGGTATAGGTGCCGCCATTCAAAACCACAGTACCACCCACATCGTTGAAGACAGCAGCCTTGCCGTGGCTGATGTTATCCACCGTGCCGGTGCCATTGATGGTCAGCGTACCGTTATTGGTGATGGTATGACCGGACACATTGGTCAGTTTGCTGCCCGCTGCGAGTTCGAGGACAATATTCTTGCCAGCGGGGATCGTCAGATCCTCGCTGACATCACCCTGCAGGGTGATGCGCGTTTCAACACCAGCTTCCGCCGCATTGATCTGATCCTGCAGCGTACTGGCCAGCGGTGTGAGTCCATTCTCTTCTTCCTGAGAGAGCAGGGAAATCCCCGCGTCCTCCAGCGCCTGTGCTGACATTACGGCGTAAGGCACCTGAGTGTCCGTCTGCGCCGCAAATGCCGCAGGAGTCGAGCCTACGACCGTCAGGGCCGCAAGCGTTCCTGCCATGAGTTGCTTTTTGTCCATGTTAAGACTCCTTTTAGATGTATTACCTGCTGCTCGTAAAAAGCAGTAGGCGCGAGGTCATGCGAGATCGGTTTCCCGTGAATCTCTCTTTCCCAAATCTGATTTCCATTAGGGTAAATCGATCCTTCTCTGAGCGCCCCTCCGAAATAGAGGGGCGCTCAGAGAAGGACGGGACGAAGGTCGTCCCGCGCCTTCTGGAGAGGAGAAAAAAGTTATAATCTCTGTTGATAGATCACTTTTGCTGTGTTTTGGAATCATCGGGGGAGGAAGCTGCGGTGGTAATGACAGGTGCCTCCGCATTCGTATCCTGTAGCAACTGCTGCTCCAACAATTCGATTTCCAGAGGATAGACAAGTAGAATCTTTTTCCTCATATAGATATTTCTTGCCCGCTGTATGACGAAGCTGCCCAAAGCATACGTTAATAATCCTCCGGCAACCATCAATAAAAGCCCTTTGAGCAGCACCGACTCTTCGATATACTTCACCGCAGAAGCGACAAATACTGAGGTAAACACACTCACATACATACTGAGCCCGATAGGGCAAGATTGCTCGAGCTGATATTTGAGCTCTCTGTATCGCTCAAAGAGCGTATCTTCATCCGCTGTAAATTTCGAATAAAACTCAGCCACAGCCCGTCGCAGTTCTGCGACAGGCTTCTCTGCGGAGTTCGCGTATAGTTCCTTTATTTTCGAGTTGAATTCTTCTTTAGTGCATAACTGCTTGTTTTTCTTTGCGTCCATATTGGATAAGTTCCTATTTTAATGAAAGGGGATGGATGTGTTTCCTTCTCTAAGCGCCCCTCCCGCGTCCCTGATGAGAGAGAGCAGGACGGACTATGGACAGGAGAGACGCTTAGAGAAGGAAAGGGGCCTTGCGGCCCCTTCCTCCTTTAGCTTGGGTACTGCTCGATCACATCAGACGGCCCCAGCTCTCCACGCCATCGTTGTCGATGGTGTGGGTGTGAGCGGTAGTCGCTTCTGCGATGTTGTAGTAAGCCCAATAGGTTGCGGGGACATCGTCAAAGCGGGTCACGGCGCTGCTGTCCACAAAGTTGCGGTCAGCGGTGCGGGCGAGCATGCGGTTGACGATGGTAGCTACCTCAGCTCTCGTGATCGTTGCCATGGGCTTGAAGGTGCCGTCGCTGTAACCGGTGATCCAGCCGTAGCTGACTGCACTGGTCACGGCGGTGTAGTACCAATCGCTCGAGGCGATATCCGAGAACGGGTTGGTAACCGTTGCGGAGACATTGGCGAACCGCATGGCGATCACGGTGAATTCCGCTCTCGTGATGGTACGGTTCGGGGCGAACTGGTCGTTGCCAATGCCCTTGATGATGCCGAGGGATGCGAGGGTGTTGACGGCCTTGGCGTACCAGGCGTCAGCCGGGACATCGGAGAAGCTGGTGGTCACGAGGATGTCCTTCTCCAGCAGGAGGTTATAGAACATCTGAGCAACCTGCGCTCTCGTCATGTTGTCGTTGGGGCCAAACAGACCGTTGCCATAACCGCCCAGGTAGGCGATGTGCTCACGGGTCTGGAGCCAACCGGCAACGCCGGTCTCGGTGGGATCAGCCACGATGCTGTTGAGCTTGGTGAAGACGACCTCGATGGTGTGGTTTGCACGAACATTCTCGAAGGTGTACAGGCTCACCGCGCCAACGCTCTTGCCGTCGACGATCACATCAGCGATGCGATAGCCGTTGATGGGGTTGATCACGAAGGTCTGGTCATTGCCGCGCTTCACGGAGACATTGCCGCTCGGGGAGATGCTGCCGCCGTTGCCAGCGCTGGCCTTGATGACGAAGCTGCTGGAAACAGTTCCGCCGCCATTGTTGCCGCCGTTGTTGTTACTGTTAACGACCACGCGGACCGTAGCATTCGCCGTGAGGCTCGTGTCGTTTTTGTAGATGGCCGTAACAGTGAGAACAGTGCCGTTGGACTCATTGCTGCCGATCGTCAGGACACCGTTTGCGTCGATGTGGGTGCCGGACTGACCGCCGGTAACGATCCAGGTCACATCGTCAGTTGCCACGCCGTTGAGATAAGCGGTGAAGTCCACCGTCTCATCGCGCTTGGCAGTGGCCTTGTTGCCGGTGACCGTGAGGGTGTTGTTGACGCCATCCGCCCAGACAGCGTACAGGGTGATGCTGCCGTTGGAAGCTGCCAGAGCAGCGCGGAGGGTGTCGTTGATCAGCGCGCCGTCCGCGAAGTCCGCAGTAGTTGCGCCGTCCGTGAGGCTCCAACCGAGGAAGTCCTTGCCGGTCAGCGTAAAGCCGTTCCGATTCAGAGTGTTCTTGGTGGTGCCGTCAAACTTATAGGTCTGATCCGCGGTAGCGCCGGAAGCGCCGGTCGCGGAGAAGTGGATGGTGTACTCGATGGGTTCCCACTGAGCCGTATAGGTCTGAGTGGTGCTTTCAGCGCCGTAAACGGTGCTGGCATCGAAACCGCCGCTCCAGCCGAGGAACTTGTAGCCATTGCGCGTGGGTTCAGTGGGGATGCCGACCACAGTGCCGGGGACACCCACCTTGGTGAGCACGGAGTTATTGCCGATCTTGCCGCCATTGGCGTCGAAGATGACGGTCGCCGTGCCGGGATTTGCGGTGACTTCCTCAAACTGAGCCGTGAAGGTGGTGTTCTTCGTGATGGGGTAGAGCAGGAGACCCGCCTCATAGAAGAGCTTGTTGTCCTGATCCATCCAACCGACGAACCGGTAACCGGCCTTCGCCGTCACGGTGGGGACCTTGGTCACGAAGCCGCCATCTGCGACCGTTTCGGTCGTGGTGTCAGCCGTGCTGCCCTTAGTGGCGTCGATGTCGAAGGTGACCGTAAAGGGCTGCTTCTCGTTCTCATCCCACTCAGCGGTGTAGACGGTGACAGTGCCGGCAGCGCCGAACGTCGCGTTATTCGCAATCACCGGGGTCCAGCCGGTCAGGGTGTAGCCGTCGCGGGTGGGTTCGGGCAGAGTGCCAATGGCGCTGCCCTCAGTGCCGGTGATGAGCTTGGAGTGCTCGCCATTCAGCGTGCCGCCAGCGTAGACGAAGATGACCGTCGCAAGGGAGGCATCCACATACTGCGCGGTGAAGGTCACATTGCCGGTCACAACGTAGTTCTTAAGGCTGTCCGCGGTGTAGACGCTGTTGTCGCTGCTGTTCAGCCAGCCAACGAACACATTGCCAGCGCTTGCTGCGATGCTCGGGATGTCTGCGGAAGGTACGGACTTGCCGTACTCCACCGTAACAGGGGCGGTGTAGCCGCTCATGGTGCCCTTGGTGTTGTCGCCAACCTCGAAGGCCACGTCGTAGAACTTGAGCGTCCACTGCGCGGTGAACTCCGTCACAGAGCCGCTTGCACCGAACTTGAGGTCTGCGTTGCCCCAGCCATCGAACGTGTAGCCGGTGCGGGTCGGGTCAGCGATGCCGGTGATTGCGGCATCCGCCTTGCCGGTGACGTACTTGGAGCCGTTGCCGTTTGCGTCCGTACCGCCAGCGTAATCGAAGATTGCGACAGCCTTGGTCAGATCGTCACGATCCTGATACTGTGCGGTAAAGGTCACAGCGGCAGTGCCGACATCATACTCGACGCCTGCGTCATAGCTCTTGCCATCGGCGTCCTTCCAGCCAACGAAGAAGTGGTTGTCCGGAGCCGTGAAGGCGCTCTCATCCAGCAGGTTGATCTTGCTGTTCTTATTGACGATCTGCTTGATCGTGCTGCCCGTGCCATTGCCAGCCTCAAAGGTGACGGTGACATACGTGGTCGTCGTTTCCGGAATCTTATCGCCGGGCTTGATCTCCGTGTTGTCAGGGGCAGGCAGCTTGATCGTACCGTCAGGCAGGATCACAGTTCCCGCGGGGACCTTGATCTCCTCCTTGGTGTCGGGCTTCGTGGGATCGGGATTGGGGCGGATCACGGTCGCATCGTGATCAGGCTTGACCTCGACGCTGCCGTCATCCTTGGGGCCTTCCAGACCGTCTTTGCTGTCCGGCGTGACGATGACATTGTCTTTTTCCTCACCGTTATTGCCGTCCAGCTTGCCGTCCTTACCGGGCAGTTCGATGGAACCATCCGGATTGACCTTGGCCCAGACCGCAGACAGGGTCATGTTGCCGTTCGGGGTGATCTCAGCAGCAGCCTGATAGGTCTTATCGCCAGACTGCCAATACAGGAACTTGTGGCCGCTGTAGGTAAAGGTGTCCTTGGCCAGTGCCTGAGTAGCATTACCGGAAACGGTGTAGACCTTGACTTCCTTGCCGCTGCCGTTGTTCGCCTGATAGGTCAGAACCACAGCGGTTTTGGTATTGTCGGTGTTGCCGTTCTCATCCTTAACGTCCGGATCGGTGCCGTTGGCGCCGGGAACAGTGATCGTGTTGTCCGGCTTGCCGTTGTTATTCGTATCCGGCAGGTTGATGATGACGGTGCCGTCGGGCTTGAGGAGGCCGCCGTCCGGCAGAGTGATCTCGCCGTTCGGGGTGATGACGCTGCCGCCAGCGGGGATCTCAATGTTGCCGGTGGTGTCGTCGCGCCTTACAGGATTGCCGTTGGCCGTCACGTTGTCACCAGCAGTGTTGGGGTTACCATCCTTACCGGGGACCGTGATAGAGCCGTCAGCGTTGGTCTTGTACCACTGCGCGTACCAGGTCTGATTCACATTGGCCGTTACTTCGATCACGGCATTGGCAGCCTTGAGGTCGCCGGAGCCGTTGGCCGCAGTATTCCAACCGCCGAAGGTCCAACCGGTCACAGTGAAGGTATTTGCCGCTCTCAGGGCCTCAGAGAAGGTCTGCGAGTCGTTGACACCCACGGTGTCCTCGATCTTGTTTGCCTCTCCGGTGCCATCGTTCGGCAGGTAGATGAGTTTTGCGCTGTACTTGAAGGCAGTAGACTTGGTCCACTGAGCGTAGAGCATTACACTCTTGCCCGTGATACCGGTGATCTCAGCGCCTTCCCCATAAGCGGTGCCGTTGATACCGTTCTCAGCCGTATTCCAGCCGGAGAAGGTTTCACCATTCTTCTTGAAGGGGTTCTTGATGGTGTTGATGGTTTCAGTGCTCTTGACGACCACGATCACATCATCGCCGGTGCCGCCGTTGGCCTTGTAGACCACAGAGATGTAGCCATTAGGCGTTGCGCCGGGGAGCTTATCACCGGGGTTGATCGTACCGCCGTTATCAGGCAGGTGGATCGTGCCATCGGGATCGACGAGCGTTCCGTTGGGGACCTTGATGTCTTCGCGGCCCGCGTCGAGATTGTTGGAATCCTTGGGACGGTTGACCGTGCCGCCGTTGTTGTCTTCCACCTTGACGCTGCCATCAGGCTGCGGGGTGAGCTTACCGCCATTGTCGGGATCAGCAGGAGTCACGGTGACATTGTCCTTAGAATGGTCGGTGCCGGTAGCGGTGTCTGTGCCATCCAGAATGCCGTCCTTACCGGGAAGCTCGATAGAGCCATCCGGGTTGACTTTTGCCCACTGTGCGTGGAAGATCTCACGATCTGTGACATTCTCAACAGTCGCTTCAGCGGGATATTCCTTGGCACCAGCCTCTCTCATCCAGTTCAGGAAGATGTGTCCTGTCCAGGTGAAGGGATTCTTGATGGTAGAAACAGCGTCGCCTTCAACGACCTTGACCAGAACCTCATCGTCCTCGCCATTGTTGATGTCGTAAATCAGCGTAAAGACTTTCTTGTTCTCGGGCTTGCCATCCTTATCGGTGACGTCGGGATTGGTTCCGTCCTTACCGGGAATGGTGATGGTGCCGTCGCTCTTGCCGTCCTTGTTCGTATCCGGGCGGTTGATGATGACCGTACCGTCAGGCAGGAGCTTGCCGCCGTCAGGCATACCGATCACAGAGCCGTTAGGCAGAGTCACGCTGCCGCCCTTGGGGACTTCGATCTCGCCCTTATCGTTGCGGCTGGGATTCTCTTTGCCGTTGCCATTGCCGGTGGCGTTGGTGTCCGGATTATTGGGATTACCATCGGAACCGGGAATGGTGATGGAATCGTCCGCGTTCTTCTTGAACCACTGTGCGAACAGAGTCTTGTTGACATTGTTCTCGAGCGTCAGGACGTCGCCGGGCTGATAGAGCGTTCCACTGCCGTTGGCGGCCTCATTCCAACCACCAAACGTCCAGCCGGACACCTGGAAGGGGCTGTTCTGCAGCTTGCCCTTCAGGACGGGGTCAGTTGCGTGGCCCACGAGCTGAGTATCCTGGTTGGTCGTGCCGTCATTGGCCTTGTAGATGATGTTGGTGGAATACCGATACTGCGCATCCCACACTGCATAGAGCGTGATATTTGCAGAAACCGTAGTATCCTTGGCGTAGGTCTTGCCGTTGCCGCTGCCGCTGTCATTCCAGCCAGCGAAGCTGCGGTTGCTGGGATCGGTAAACAGGCTGTCGCTGACCTTGAGCACACCGGCCTTGCCGATCTCCTTCTTCACTTCCTGATTGCTGTTGTTGGAATCATAGGTGATCGCAACATAGCCGGTGGGAAGGTCTTCGGGGATCTTCTGCTCGGGCGTAATGGTGCCAGCGTTATCGGGCAGGTGGATGGTGCCGTCCTTGTCGATGGTGGTGCCACCGGGAACGATGATATCCTCCTTGCCGTTCGGCTTGTTGTCAGGGTCGGGACGTGTCACCGTGCCGGTGCCGTTCTCCGGAATCTTGACACTGCCGTCAGCCTTCGGGCCTTCGATCGTCGTACCGACGCCGGGCTTCACGATGACATTGTCCTGATCGCTCGGAGCGGGAATCTGTCCATCACCACCCGGCAGGACAACAGAGTTATCCGGGCGGGTATAGATGAGATACAGATCGGTATTCTCCGTCACGTTTACCGTGACGCCGTTCTTCGCATCGATCAGAGTGCCATTTTCGCCCAGCTTATATTGCGAGACAACATAGCCCTCAAAAGTGTCGGGAACGACCGTTGCGTCCTTACCCTTGGTCACGACCTGCGTGCGGTCATCTGCCAGCACATAGCCATTGCTATAAGCGAGAGACTCATACCTATGACTATGATATGCGAAATTACACGACAAGCCATGTACACATGATGCTGTCTACAGCGCTGACCGAGATGATGTATAATACAGAGTGCATCATATTTTTTAATACACCACAGTCGATCAATATGGCGACAGAATTAGCAAAAATCAAGAAGGATAAAAAGCAGACAACAATCTCTCCGTGGATTTATCATGAGCTGTCTATGACAACTATGCTTGGTGTTGTAAAACCGCACAGACTAAGCCTTGCCCTGGAGCATCGTGATCACGTGGATTTTTCGCAATCCACGCATGATGAAAAGCCAAAATTCGATTATGATGTATCTAAGGCATTAAATGAAATGACGACCCTTACGGACAGGCAGTTACAGCAGTGGTATGAGAGGCATATTGATAACCCGACTATTCCGTCAGAATATGCATTGGATGAACTTTATAGAATTACTTTTCCAAATAAGTAATTGATGAACTGGGGTATTTGAATTACTTGAACAAAAATGCTCATTCTCTCGGACATTGCCCGATAGAATGAGCATTAAAATTATTGGATGGAGTCTTTCAGACCTTTACCAGCTTTGAAGGCAGGCACCTTTGCTGCGGCGATCTCAATGGCTTCGCCGGTGAGAGGATTGCGGCCCGAGCGGGCGGCGCGCTCACGCACCTCGAAGCTGCCGAAGCCGGGGATCTGCACCTTGCCGTTTTGCTTCAGCGTTTTCTGCACCGTGGCAATGAAAGCGTTTAGCACCTGCTCGGTATCCTTCTTGCTTACGCCGGACGTTTCTGCCATGGTTGCGATCAATTCAGCCTTGTTCATTTCTCATTTTTCCTTTCTTTACTTGTGGATCACTTCGACATCCCATTCGATGATGGTGCCGGAAGTTGCGTCAATGGTGAATTCGTACTCAGAGCCGCCATAGATGATTTTGCCCTCGTACTCCGGGCGCCCGTCATCATAGTCCAGCTCCCACTCGTAAATGTCGCTGGCGGTTGCGCCGGACACACGTGCAAGAACAGTTTTCTTGGCATCGGCCTCGCTGATGGTAGCACTGTTACTGGTGCCGACAACAACTTTTGCTTCGTAGTCGGACTTGACGACTTCGCCGGTAGCAACGTCAATCTCATAGTCATACTTTGCGCCGTTTGAGTACCATTCGACTTCATAGACCTGCCTGCCATCGTCATAATCCAGCTTGGATTTGGTGATGGTTGCGTCTGCAGGCTTTACGCCCGCGTGAGCCAGTGCAATTTCCTGCGCCTTTGCTTCGCTTACCGCGCCAGTGGATGTGTTGGGGGAACTCTGTGCCGGGGTAGCTGCATTGGGGGTAGTTGCTGTGCCAGCAGTCGAAGTGGCAGCATCGGCTTGTGTACCGGAATCCGGGATAATGGTGGCGACGGTCTGCTCCCAGCTGCTCATCTCCAGAACCTCACCGCTCTCGGCGTTGATGGAGTAGGAATAGGCGTAGTCACCAGAAGTAAACTCTACCTTGTAGCAGGTAATTCCGGCTATTTCACTGAGCGTTGCGGAAGAAACATCCGCATTGGCTGCGTCGATGTTGGCAGCATCCAGCGCGGCGGTCTGTGCCTGATTCATGCTGATGAGGGACGTTGGCTGGCTGCTCTGCTGCTGATCCGCTGCAGGAGTCTTGCCGCATCCGGCCAGTGCCGCCGCAAGCATAAGCGCCGTGCCGGTCGTCAAAAACCATTTTTGTTTCATGGGGAAACCTCCTCCTGTTAGTAATGGCTTGAAATATACCAGAGCAAAACACACCTTGTCAATAGGGAAATGGATGCCTATTAGGCACGATATCTATGAGATATTGAAAAATGGCCGAAAATGGTATATAATCTCGAAATAAAACGATGTTATTACAGCCGAATGAAAACAAAAATGAGAGAGTAAACAGATATGGCAAGACCAAAAGATGACAATAATCGAAAAATAGGATCTCGAGGACGGGCCATTGTGCATTTTCAGATAGATTCGAATCACTGGGACTATAGAGAAGAAACCGGAAATGATTATGGGAGAGACTGTGTAATTGAACTATCTGAAAACGATGAATGGCGTAATCATAAAATCGAAGGGCAGATTAAAGCCACAGGTGCAGTCAAAAAAATAGAGGGTGGCGCATACATATCATTTCCAATGCCGGTTAAGACCATAGAGTACGCTTTAGGGGCATCAACCGCTTTCGTGCTGTTTGTTGCCGACACAGAGACAAACGATGTTTATTTCCAGTGTGTTCAGGATTATTTCATTGATAACAAGCATCTGTTCGCAAAACTTGAACAAGGAACGATAAACATAAGAATACCCATCTCGCAGAACCTGGCTAACGGCGATGAACTGCTTCAGCAACTGGCCAAAGTGACATTTGTTGATGGACCGGGGCAAAGTCTAAAAAGACACACTCTCGCAGCATGATACTTTTCAAAATCAGAAATAAAGAAGTCCGCTCAATGCTTTTGCGTGTGCGAAAGCATTGAGCGGACTGGTTGTTTCAGGTGAAAGACCAGAAGAGGTGGTCCATCAGGAAAAGTCATTCAACAGGGATTCGTGATGCAAGTACCTTTCAATGGTTTCGTCAAAATTATCTGATAGTATCTTATGGAGCAGTCGGGCAATCTCGCTGTCAATCGCCTCTTTTGACATCGCGTCTTCTCCGAATAGCCTGTACGTCAGGTGCTCTCTCGCAGGGTTCAAGCCGACGGAGAAGAAAAGATTTACGATGTACTGCTGCGGGACTTCTGGCCCCGCAAGGCAGCATTCCGCATAGATATTTACCGAATCTACAGGGAAGTGCTCTGAGTGGACGATCCACCATGAAGTATAAAACGCATCTTCAATGACATCGATCTCAAATGCCATGATAGGTTCCTCCTGTTATCGTTATTGTTTAAACCGCGGATAATTTTCGGCGGCGTCCGTAAATGGCTTTTTGTTTGACACGGAGTTTATCAAACACCTATGCGCAAAGTCAATATGAGAGATAGACGGATTTCGACCTCACTTTTGCACTATATTGCGGTAAAGCGGACGCGCAAAAAAATAGAGAGGCTCATAGGGGAATGTCCTATGAGCCTCTCTAAGTTATTCGCCGTAGTATTCCGGCCTGCCAATCGTTGTAAAGCCAGCTTTTCCGGTCACCACCACGTTGTTGTACCCGCTGGCGCAGTGGATGATCATAATATTGCCGCTGCTGTCAAAGCCACAGACAATGCCGACGTGCGAATCCTCCGGATAGAACACAAGGTCGCCCGGTTGAGCGTCGCTCCAGTCAATGGGTGTGCAGTAGCTGTGCTGGGCAGTGGCCCCGCCGCCATGTCCTATGACGTACTGCCCGCCGCTCTGATTGTAGAATACCCAATCTACCATTCCCGAGCAGTCCAGTCCAAAGGGACGCACGGTGCCGGTGGTCGAGCTGCCTTCGGCAGTGACCTCCATCGGCATCCCCCAGCGGGAGTCCCAGCCGATCACCAAAGATTTTCCGCCCCAGTAATAGTGGACTCTGCCCAAGAGCTGATATGCAGTCAACACAACTTCTCTGCGTGCCTCGCTGAGATCGACGGGAAGGTTTTCCATGATCTTTGCCACCTCGTCAGGACTCAGCTCGATGTCCTGATAACTTCCAGTCAAAGCCATGAACAGGTCCTGATATTTCGGCTGTATGAGTTCCTCCAGCAGCTTTCGCTGATCTGCGTTGAATCGGTACTCATCCGCCATCTGCAGGTGATCCTTTACCGTGACGGTGATATGCAGGATGACGGTGTCGCCCGCATCTTCGCCGCCTGAGACAGTTTCGAGGCGGTAGGAGATTGCGTTCATATCCCAGAAGATTTCACGAAGGATCTCCATCTTTTCTTCCGTCAGTGTTGCAACCTCATCCGGTGATGTGTCATTCGTGGTCGTCTGCACGGCATAGATAGTCAGCACATCCCGCCAGTTGGAGACCATGGCGGCGCTGCCCGCGTTGTCCATGTCCAGTTCGTCATGCGGGTTCTCTGCCTTGATCTGTTCAATCCGGGCAGAGAACTCACTGTTCAGCATGCTGACAGCATCCGGCATGGTATAGCCGGTGCCGCTGTTTTCTCCGGAGAAGAAAATGCCGAAGGGGGATGCGATCAGAAGGCCGATAAGGCAAATGATCAGCACCAGAGATACCACGGTGCTGCCGCCAGCCATCATGGCGACGATCAGGCTCCGGGCGGCGGCGAGAATGGAGCGCAGCGCTCGACCCGCTGCCTGTGCGGTTTTCTGCACCGCGGTTTCTGCCGCTTTTGTCGTCTGTTGCCGCAGGGCCATCTGCATGGCTGCTTCTCTGGCAACATAATTCCCAATTGCAGCCGCATGGGCGGTGGAGGAGCGCACGGCCTGTTCGGCGGACTGCACAGCAGATTTGCCCCCTTCACGGACTTTCGGCATGATCCCCGCGGCGTGCTCCGGTGCTTTCGGTTCGGGGAGCTGATGCTTCTTCGGTGGCTGGATGCTGCCGCGCTCCTTGATCCTGCCACCGCGGAGAAGATCCTTCGCAAAGGACGCTGATTTGTTCGGCGTTGATGGAGCGGGGGAGTGCGAATCATTTGGGCGCTGCCGCCGCTGCTCTGCCTGTCTGCGCTGCACCTGCTGGCGGGACGCTTTTCGACCCTGCTCTTGAATGAACGTTTGCTGACCCTGCCGCTGCGGCTCCGGCGCTGCCGTTACAGCGGTCTTGCCCTGCGCGCGGATGTAGGTGTCCTTCGTTTTGACAGCTTGCTTCATGGCCGCCTGCCGTGCCTGTTCCTGCGCAGGCGGCGTGGGAGTGCTTACCCTCGCCGCTTCGGCTTCTCTGGTGCGGATGACGGGCGGCACGTCGCTGGTGGAGCTGGGGGCAGAGGCGTCACCCTGGGGTGACGCGCTCTGCTCCGCGTTTTTCTTCTTGCGCTGTTTCAGCAGCTCCTTTTTGGCGCGGCGCAGACCGCTGGCGGCAGTATCCTCAATAGCGTCGCCGCCATATTCGTCCCGGCGTCCCTGCTGGGCAGTGTCACGGAGCTGCGTGCGCAGACGTTCCGAGCCGTCATCCAGCCCCTTGCGCAAAAGTTCCTTTGGCGCGGATACAGCTTTCTCTTTGACACGCTCACTCAGCGCCGGTTTTTCTTTAATTTTCTCCATGGGCTATCACGATGCGAGGTCCGAGGGCTTTGTGGTCATCAAGCGGTAAAGCTTGTTCTTGGGGAAATGATCCACAAAAGGCACGATAGCGCTTCCGCACTTGATGAGCCCGCGTCCGGAGTCCACATTGGTGATGTAGGAGAGCTGGTTGTCCGAGATGTTCAGAAGCCGCGCAAGTTCCTCCCGATCCGTGGCCGCCTGATTCAGCATGATGAGAAATTCGCTGTTGGCCAGCATGGTGCGGGCCGTGTGGGACTGGAGCAGGTCTTCGATATTCTGGCTGATCCCCGTTCCGCAAGCCTGATACT